>JAABUV010000441.1_pt1 | contig 62676 bp, 8 predicted proteins | sample 5559971 | NCBI WGS metagenome assembly JAABUV01 (sample SAMN10711881, study PRJNA513362) | rock metagenome | isolation source: Antarctica rocks | place: Antarctica: Victoria Land, Knobhead nord | collected 2015-12-19 | reverse complement strand
GAGTAATTTAGAAAGGGATAGTACTCTAATATAAAGTAGATTAAGATTAAAAATATTAGAATAATATCCTTTATAATTAATTTAATATAAGAAAGGATTTTATAATAATATAGCTCCTTTAACTTAGCGTAGATTAGGTAAACTTATATAAAAATAAAATATCCCTATCCTATTACTTAGTTTAAGCTAATTTTATTAAGGTCTATATTATTTATAAAGTAATATCCTATCTTAATTTACCTTTTATCTATAAATTACCTTATCCTTCCTCCCTCTCTCCCTATTCCTTTATTATTATACCTTTAGAATTTTATATAATATTAATTAGATAGGCGTTCCTATAATATTATATTTACTCTTATATATATATTAGTATTTACCTTAATATCTACTTTAATTATAAGTACTCTTAAGTTATAAGGTAACTTTAATTATAGAGAAGGGCTATTAAAGAATATATAGTCTAAGAAATATATTATAAGTATATATTTAATTACTTATAAGGTAATAGTTAATAACCTCTTTATTATAACTATTAAGCTTATTAAGATAAATAGTATCTTTATAAGTAAGTTCTTAAAGTTATCTTCTATTAGGTTAGACCTTAATAGGTTATAAAAGGTATATAACCTAACCCTTATTTTATAATTTAGAGAGAAGCTTAAGATTAAAGGATATCTAATATTTATCCTAAAACTATATTATAGTATATTAATATATATATCTATACTTATAAAGTTAGATACTATTCCTTTAGATATTTCTAAAGAAGAGTTAATTAAAAGGGAGGAATAAAATACTCCCTTAAGTCTTAAATAAAAATCTACTATTAATCTCTACCTAAAATCTCCTTCTATTTAAGTACTTAAAGACTTTAAGTTTAATTATAAGCTATTTTAAATAACTATAATTATAACTCTATATAAAGTTAGAGTAGGAACTATCTTAGAGTAGGGCGGGGATAGAGTATTAATACTTACTAATCTCTAGTATAAAAAACTCTAGGAGAGACTAGAGTTAAGATATATAATTAATAGTATATCCTAACTTACTTTATTTTATAAAGCTAATAATTAGCTTATAAGTATAATAGATAATAAGGATTTATAAACTACTACCTATTAATATCTAATATAAGGGTAGAGATTTATAAAGATCTTAATTATAATATAAGATAATATTAGTTAGCTAAGTCTTATACCCTTAATAATATATATTAACTTATAAGTAGTAAGTATTAAAGTACCCTCCTTTTAATTATTTTAGCTAGCCTTATATATACTTCCTTTAAGTCTAATATCTATTAATATTCTTATAAAATATAAAGGAAGTATATATTATAGTAATATCCTAATTTATTTATAGACTTATTTATAAAGATTATATTTAGGTAAGTTACTTTCTTTTTCTTTTAGGCTCTTAACCTTTAATTTATCTTAATACTTATATTATTAATTAAGTCTATCTAAGTACTCGCGTTATCTATTATTACTATCGAATTATAATTAAGCGTAGTAGCCGTTATTAAGTAAAAAGGTTAATATAAAAGTATAAGTAAGGCGGGAGGAGAGTAAGGATAAAGACCTTATATAATATTAATATAAATAAAAGTAGAAGTTAGATATAGCTATTAGGTTAAGTATACTATTATTATTATTATTAAGTAAGAAGTCTTTACTTAATCTTAATCTATATATTATACTAGAGTTAAATATTAAAGAGGAGGATAATAAGGAGTCTATCTAATCTAATATAAATCTTAAGGATTAGTAAGTTAGGCTCCTCTTTTATAAAATTATTATAATTAACCTTCTTAGATTTTAATAGTCTAGGGATAACTAGTTATATAAATATCTTTAAGGTAATATATAGCTACGCGCGGTTAGATTCCTAAAGATCCTTAATTTTAATTTAAGTATAAGTAAAACTACTATAGTACTCCCTAGAATACTTAAACCTTTATAGTATTAATAGTAGCTTTATATATTTATTATAATACTTCTTAATACTAGGGCGCTAGGCCGTTTTAGTACCCTTATTAGAGATAAAATAGGATTAAGTAAGGTAAAGTTATTAATTCTAACTTAAATACTCTCTAGCTAATCTCTCTATATTAAGATATAAAAAGCTATTATATTAACTATATTTTATTATTAATTATAATAATAGTAGGAGAAAATCTATTAAGAATAGTATAATAAACCTAAAACTTATTAATATTATAAAGAGGGCGTAGCCCTAGGATTTAAATATCTTATAAATAATTAATTTTATTAATATCCTTAATAACTAGAGTTAAAATATTTTAATATTTATCTTATATATAGACTAATAATATTCTTTATACTAAATAGTAATATCTTAATATAGCTTATAAAGCTTAGTACCCTTATTAATTTTAAAACGCTAGGTATCTAACTTATTAGCGAGTATCTAGGTATTACTAACTAAAGTCTTACTTTAATTAGGGATATTATATAGAAGATTAAGATTATTAGGGATAATAACCCTAATATATAATTATTAAAGAAGGGTAAGGTTATTTACTTAAAGTAATAAGGCTTCTTAACTATTTAAAGTACTCTATTCTAGATTCTTACTATATAGTAAATATAGATTATAAGATCTAAAAGTAGCTTTATTAATATATATTATTAGACCTATTAAAAGAATAAGGAAAAGGTAATAGATAAGGAGATAATTTAATACCTCTACTACGGCTTAATAATTATTAATAAGAGCTATATTATAAAGAATATTAACTAAAGGCCTTAAAAGATCTTATAAGAAATAAAATTAGATTAATTAAAATACTACTTCTAATCTATTACCTTAAGTAGTATAATAATTAATTTTAATCTAATAGATATTACGGGGCTTATAAATATTATTAGTAGTACTAAATAAGACTACCCTAATTATAAGTATTACGCGTTCTCTAATATTAGGCTTATAAGCTTAGGTAAGAATATTAATAGATTAATAGAAAACCTAGAGGATATAAATATTATAAAACCCGCTCGCGAGTTAATTAAAATATTTACTACTCTTCTTTTAGACTTCTTTATTAGGAGGTATAAGGAGAGTTAATAGAATAAATAGCTACTTATAAAGCTTAAGCCGCTTTATAAGAGTTAAGTAAGGAGTAGATTCCCTAAGAAGTACTAAGTAGCCTTTAATAGGGTAATAATATAATAAAAGATATTAAGTAAAGCCTAGCTAAAATAAAAGTAGATAAATTAGAGGGAATAGTATTAAAAGTTAAAGACGTTTAAGGAGGTAAACCCTAAAATATTAATAATAATAAATAATAAATTTATATTTACTATTATAAGGATATTATAATTAGCTAGTAATCTCCTATTCTTATATATAATTACTTATAAGGCTAAGTAGAAGTTCTTAAATAATATAATCTAGAAGATATATTAGGATAATAATACTAGGTATATAATAAATAGTTATATACTTAATAAATATTATATTAAAATAATAGTAGATTACCCTAAACTTTAAGATATTATTTAGATTTTATAAAAGTATTAGTAGGTATATATCCTAATTCTTTCCTCCTTTCTAGAGACTACCCTTATAATAGAAAGAGTAAGTTCTTTTTTTACCTAAGACCTACTACTATTAATATACTATATCTTAGATCTTTTTATATTATAAAAATATCTTTATATCTTTAATATATTATAGTAAATATTAATTTTATTAAAATAATATATCTATAAATATAAGGATCTTTATAAAAGTTTATATATATATTTTAAACCTTTAAAGAAGTAAAATATAATAAAGGAGGCCTTTTAATAGAAGGTAAACCCTAATATAAGTAAGCTAAAATATAAAGATTAATTAGATATATTAATAGGATTAATAAAGATAATAAAGATTAAGTTAATACTTTATAAAGCTACTATTATAATTATTATAAAGCCTATATATAATCTAAGCCTATATCTCTAGGTATTAAAGTAGGCTTATTACCTAGGGTAGAAGGAGGATATATATTATTATATTCTCTATTTAAATATACTTATTAAGCGGGTAGTTAAGGAGAAGTAGGTAAAAAAAGTCTAAGTTTTTAAAGGATATCTTTAAAACCGCGGAGGAGGCTAAAGCTAAGGATAATAAGGGGGGTAGTAAGGGGGGTAGTAAGGATAGTAGTAATAGTAATAAGGATAAAAGGTTTAAAGTATAATTAAAATATATTAAATATACTTTAGTAAATTTAGTTAAATTTATAATTATTATATTAACTTACTTAAATACTTAAGTTAGATTAAATTTAGCTTAACTTCTACTTAAAAGCCTATACTAAGTATTAATAAGCTAGCGCGTATTATCTATTAACGCGTTATTTAAATTTATTATTAATCCCCTTATAACTACCTTATATCTTTCTTTAAAGTATTTTAATATAAGTATTAATAAGCTCTTAATATTAATTAACCTAATATAACCTAATTTCGCCTAGGTTCTACGCTATCTTTAAGGTTATAGTTCGTCCTTATTAAAAGCTTATTATAATATAGACTTACTACCTAACTAGAGTTACTACTTCTCTTAAATATTACCTATTATTATTAAGATACTTATAAAAGGTATCTTAAGCTATTACCTTTATTACTACTTTTTACTAGTTTTTACCTTATTCTCTATTATAAATATAAGCCTACTTAAGATAAAAGATAATTATAGGTATAAATAAGGGTTATTAATAAATATATAATTAAAGAAGTATATCTTAGGTATATACCTACCTAGTTATAAGTAGATAATTAATAACTTCTTTAATATAGTTATAAAGCTTATTAAGATATATAATATTTTTATTAATAAGCTCTTAGATTTATTATCTACTAGATTAAAGCTTAATAGATTATAAAAGGAGTATAATCTAACCCTTACCTTAAAGTTTAAGGAGAAGCTCCCTATTAAAGGCTATAAGTAAGGTATTATTAAGTTATACTACTACGTACCTACTTATATAAGTATACTTATAAAGCTAAATACTAGTCCTTTAACTATTTTAAAAGAAGAGATACTTAAGAGCTAGCTAAAGGTAGAAGTAGTAATATTAAATATATTAAATAAAAACCTACTTTAAATCCTCTTATATATTATCCTCCTTCTAAATAGATATTAGAAGACTTTAAATTTAATTATTAATTATTTTATATAAGTATAATTATAACTCCTTATAAAATAAGAGCTAGGATAATTATAAAGTAGGGTAGAGATAAAGTATTATTACTTATTAATCTCTATTATAAGAAACTTTAATCTAGACTTAAAGTAAGATATTTAATTAATAGTATATCTAAACTTACTTTAATATATAATATTAATAATAATATTCTAGGTATTATAAATAATAAGTATTTATAAACTACTATCTACTAATATATAAAGTAAGGACTAAGAAATATAAAGATCTTAGTTATAATATAAGATAATATTAGTTAGCTAAGTTTCCCGCCCTTAATAAGATATACTAACTTATAAGTAATAAGTATTAAATAATAAGCCTCCTTTAAATCCTTTAAACCTCCCTTAATATTACCTCTTACTAATCTAGTACTTATATTAGTTAGGGATCTTCTAATATCTAGCTACTATAATTACTTCGCGTATTACTTAGAGGTAAATCCTCTAAGTTTAAAGCTATATAAGTTACCTTTATTCTCCCTTAAGCTCTAAGTCTTTCCTTTATCTTTATATTAATATTAATAATTAGATCCTACTAAGTACTTATATTACTCCTTCTAAGTATATAAGTATTACTCTAATAATAGTATAGCCTAGTAGTTATTATATAATAAAAAGGTTAAGAAAAGTCTATAATAGGAGTAGGAGGAGAGAGGGGATAAAAGATATTATATAATATTAATATAAATAAAAATAGAAGTTAAGCGCGTATATTAGGCTAATAATATTAAGCTAATAATATTAAGCTAAAAATATTACTATCTTCTTCCTCTATCTTATTTACTCCTACTTAATCCTACTATTTAATATAATAGAACCCTAAGCTTAAGTAAAGCTAGATAAATCTAAGGAGAGTAATAGATATTCTAATACTAATAATATAGATATTAATACTTTATATATTAAACTTATCTTACGTAAAGTCTTCTTAATTAACCTTCTTAGATTCTAATATTTTAAGGATAACTAGTTATATAAGTATAAGTAAGATAAAACTTAGGTACGCGTAGCCTAATTCCTTAAGCTCTTAAAGTTCTAGAAGAGTATTAATATAGATACTCTATTACTACCCTAAATATAATACCTTTATACTACTAATAGTACTTATATATTCTTATTATACTACCCTTTAATATTAGCTCGCTAAGTACTCTTAAAATATAAAATAGGATTAGGGAAGGTAGGATTTATAATCCTAATATATAAGCGCTTTAGCTAGTTAATACTATATTAAGGCGTAGGAAGCTATTAGATATATAATTCTTTATTATTAATTATAACGTTAACTATAAAAAATACTTTAGGAATAGTATAAAAAACTTAAATATTATTATTACTATAAAGACGGCGCGGCCCTAGGAATTAATATCCTATAAAAAGTTAATTTTATTATATCCCTATTAACTAGAATTATAAAGATTTTAATACTTATATAATATATATATTATTAATATTCTCTATATTAAGTAATAATATCTCTTTATAACTAGTAGAACTTAAAGATCTCTTAGGTTTTAATAATCTATATATTTAACTTATTAATAAATATAAGGGAATAATAGATATAAAGCTTACTTTACCTATAAATACCTTACTAGATATAAATATACTTAGAGATAGAAGATACCCTAAAGTATAATTTTTAAAGAAGGATAAAGTTATTTATATAAGATAATAAGGCTTCCTAACTACCTAGAGTACCTTAATTTAGAATCTAACTATATAATAAATATAGATAAGATCTAAAAGTATAGAATACCTTTACTAAGATATATAGGTAGATATATTAGAAGAAGGAAAAGTTAATAAATAAAGAGATAGTTAGCTACCTCTATTATAGCTTAACTATTATAAATAAAAGTTATATTATAAAGAATATTAGGAAGTACTATAAAGGATACTATTAAATATAGAAATAGATAGATTAAGATACTACTTCTAATTTACTACTTTAAGTAGTATAATTATTAATATTAATCCCGCTAATATTATAGGATTAATAGATATTTTTAATAGTCTATTCTTAAAAGCTAGGCTCGCGGCCTTAAGTAAGACTATTAATAAATTAATAGAAAGCCTAGGAGATATAGTTATTATATTAACTACTTATAATTTAATTAAGACTTTTACTAATCTTCTACCTAGCTTCTTTATTTAGAGGTATAAGCGGAGTTATTAAAATAGAGAGCTACTTATAGAACTTAAGTTATACTAATAATAAGTATAAAATAAATTCCCTAAGAAATACTAGGTAGCCTTAAATAGGAATATAATATAGTAGAAGCTATTAAGTAGAGCCTAGTAAGAATAAAAGTAGAAGAATTAGAGTAATTAATATTAAAAGTTAAAGATATATAAGGAGGTAAATCTTAAGATATTAATAACTATAAATTTTAAATTTATAATTAACGCTACGAGAATATTATAGTTAAGTAGTAATCTCTTATTCTTATATACTATTACTTATAAGGCTAAGTAGAACTATATAAATAAGGTAATCTAGAAGATATATAAAGACCTTAAAACTACGCGTATAAAGAAAGGTTATATATTTAATTAATTCTAATTATAAATTATAGAATATTACCTAGAGGTTTAATAAGTAGGAATAATTTAGTAAAGCTACCCTAGTAAGAGTATTATAATAATACCCTTATTTATAGAAACTATCCTTTTAATATAAAGAGTAAGTTCTTTAATTATCTAAATATAAATAAAGGTATAAAATCCTATTTAACTTCCTCTTTACTTTAAGAATATCTTTATATCTTTAATATACTACGGCGAATACTAATATTTATTAATCTAGTATATTTATAAGCTTAAGGATCTTAATTAAAGTCTATATATAGAGTTTAGAGTTTTAAAGGCGTAAAAGGTAGTAAAGGAAGCCTATTTATAGGAGAGAGACCTTAAATTAGGTAAGCTACTTTATAAGGAATAACTAGATATATTAATAGTATTCCTAAAGATAATAAGAACTATATTAACCCTTATAAAGACTACTATTATAATAATTATAAACCCTAATATTTAATCTAATCCTATATCTATAAGTACTAAGACGCTACTAATAACCTAGTTATATAGAATAATTAATACTATATATTATACCTATATATAGAGCTTAATACTACTATTTATAAGACTTAAGTATCTATAAGGTTAAATATTTAAAGGTAGAGTAATATATATTAATATATATTATTCTATTAAGGATAACTTAGGCGGATTTAAGCTAGATTAAGGTAAAATATAGTCTTAACCTTATAATAAGATACGCTTTTAATAGAAAGTTAATATAAAAGGATTTATTTACTAAAGTTAAGCTAAAATTAGGCTAAGTTAAGCTAGAAAATTTTAATATCTATATTAATAAGTAGTAATTACTAGTTCTAGAGACTTATAAGTAGGATATTCTCTATCTTATAAAATTAGTAATTATAACTCCTACTTAGAAATACCCTTATAAGCTTAATAAGAAGTAGGTATAAAATACTTTATATCTATTAAATAATAGTTATTAATAATTATATTAAACTATTAATATAATTAAGTTTATTATCTCTAGGCTACCTATTTATTATACTACTATATAGACCGGCTTAAAGCTTCTCCGCTAGAAAGAAGATCTTATACTTAAAGGATATAATATAAGGATTAGTAAGGATATAATAAAGATTAATACCTATATCTTAGAGCCGCTTAAAGTCCTATTTATAAAGAATATAATAGTAAAGCCTTTATACTCTAGCTACTAGTATTTAAGAGGTAAAGTCTTCTTCTTACCTAATACTACTCCTCTTAAATCCTAGGGTATTATTATCCTTACGTCTAAGAACCGCTCGCCCCCTCCTACCCGTAAGTAGATTAATAACTTTAAGAGGAATTTCCTAGATCTTTACTATAATTATAGCGGTATTATTATAAAGCGTAAGCCTATAATTATTATAGGAGAGGCCGACGACGCTAATATAATTACTAAATATTTCTAGTAAGCTAGTAATAAAGCTAATACTTAACTATAGATAATTATAATTATCCTATTAAATAAGGCTTCGGATATATATTACTATATAAAGAAGAATTATAACTACTACTTTAAGGTTATATTATAATATATATAGGCTAGCTATATTATTAAAAATACTCCTTAGTATTACTTAAACGTCCTAATAAAGTTTAATTATAAGCTAGGAGGTACTACGTTAATAATTAAGGTAGTAAGTCGGCCTTAACTAGTAAATATATATTTATTAACTAACTATTCCTAGAAAATACTATACTTTACTATTCCTACTATAATTATTAGAGCTAACGTCTCTTATATAGTACTAGGTCTCGAGTAAGCGTCTATAACTACTATAACTATCTTACTTAATAAGACCTACTCTTATTATAATATAGCTATCTAGTCTAATAGTTCGCGTATTAAGATAATTACTAAGATTAATATTACTAGTATACTTCTTTCTCTTATAGATTAGTAGATTAAGAATATTAGTTATAGCTAATTATTAAAGTATATTTACTATTTCTATAATAGTATTTTTAAGGCGTAGTATATTAATACTCTAAAAGATAAAGTTATAAATATATAGCTTATCTTTAATTAGCTTAATAATAAGGATCTATCTTATATAGTAAGTTTATATTAATTAATTTATTTATAGTAAAGACTAATCCTTTATATAGCCTAGGTTTACTATTATTATAGCTAAGAAGTAATATTATATTTACTTCCTTCCCCTAGCAGGTCCTATATCTAATAAGAATAGAAATCTAGTACTAGAGGTTATTATTAATAGAGACGTCACTTACCCCTTTAATAATAAGGTCTACCTCTACTTATATTCTATAATTTAGGGTATAGCTTAGCTAATATATTACTTAATTATTATAGATAAGATAGGCGTTAATATTAATAAAACCTAGGTAATACTTTATAAGTCCTACTATTAATATTAGTAAGCTACTACCCCTATCTTATTATATATAATAATCCTAGCTTTTAGAGATAGAGTACTAATTATTAATAGTCCCTACTATCTACTATACTTACCTAGTATCTAAGCGAGGAGAATCTTATATTAATATAGTATACCCTAACTATATAAAGCTATTTATAGAGCGTACCTAGCGTCCTAGTAGAGAGGTATCTTTATACTTAACTAAGATAAAGTTAGAGATTAAATAGCCTAAGCTACTACTACTATTCGCGCTTATAAATAATAATTATCTAGGTATATAATTTATCTAAGACTACTTTTCTAGTACTTTAAGTTACTTTATATAAATTAACGGCCCTAATATATTAATTATTAATAATACTAGTAAGTATATATTTTCTCTACTAATAGCCTATTATAAGTAAATATAGCTTATTATATATACCGGCTCTCCTAGTTATTTATAAATATATATATATACTATATATACTTTTCCTAGTATAAATAGTAATTATAGATAGGAAAATAACTAGTAATTAAAATATTATATTATTAAAATTATTTACTATTTATTATTCTTCTATCTAGGGTATAATATAGTATACGCGTTACTCTATTATTATAAATAAGATAAGCGTTAATATTAGTAAGTTTTAGGCTATAATAACTAGGACTAATATCTATAAGATACTTCTTTCTTATATAAATTAATAGAATAATAATAGTAGTAATACTAAGTATAAATATTAAAAAGAGGGTTAGCGTAAGTAATAGCGCGTTTAAGCTAAATTTAGGCTAAATTTAGGCTAAATCTAGGCTAGATCCGGCTTAAACGCGCTATTAAATACGCTATAAAAGCTAATTAGCCTTTATTTTAATTCTTATCTTCTCCTATCTATCCTTTCTTTATTTAATAATCCTCTACTATTACCGTAATTACTATTATCTACGTATTATTCTTCTATATATAAATATAACCCCTTCCTTAAATAAATAAAAGTCATCCTATCTAGAAGTATATAGACTTCCTTTCTAATCTAGATAAACCGCGTATATAGCTAATTAACCTATTCGTCCTAAGATAAATTTTCCTTAGATAACGCGCTTTCTAATTATTTAGAGCCTCTAAGGATAGGAGTAAAGTATTAAAGGACTTATACTATTATTAATAATAATAATATAAGGATATTACTATTATAAATATACGCTATAATATACTATTAACTAGTAACCTTATATAGTACTTATTAGTATCTTAATCCTCCTTAGTTATTTTATTTAATAACGAGAATATATAGAAAAAAAAAAAGTATAGACCTTACTCCCCTTAATCTTAATTATAATTATAAGGGAGTATACTTATATTAAGTTTAAAGTATTCTAAAGGCTCTAATAGAGACCCCCTATTATTAGTATCCTCTTATCCCTTATAAATACCTAACCGCGATAATCTATTATATAGGGGTTAATACCTTTAGGGTTAGATACCTTAACGCCCTAAATAGGTTTTAACTCTAGGGTATAAAGTAGTTATAATAAATATAGTACTATATATCTAGGCGACTATAGTTATAGACGTCTATAATAAAGGGTATAAGCTATAAGCTAATATATAGTAGAAGGTATAACTAAGTATACTAATTAGGAAGATTTAAATAAGGATTATAAATTATCTTAGAAAGGTAAAAGGGTAGTATAACTATAATATTTATAGAATATTAATACTATAAGAGGTAAGGAAAGTTAATATCTATTATACTAAATCTAAGTTAACTTACTTACCCTAAGCTAGATTTATAATAGAATTAGTAAAATCCGCGGTTATATAATAGAGAAGGCTTAAGATATTATATAGAGCTATTATACCTTTACTAGTAGCTATAACAAGTATATAAAGATACTCTTAAAGGGAAAGGCTTTTCTAAGTATTAATATCTATAATATAGGTTCTTAAATTAAATTTAAGACTTTTATTAACCTAGTCTTAGCTAAAGCTATTAAAGGCTTTCCTAAGTAATATAGTTATTAAGATAATTACTTCCCTATTTTTCTTTAATAATTATAGAAACCTAGGGAATAATAAAATAATAAAGTATATATTTAATCCCTTAATACTAGAATTAATAGTTCTAATATTAATAATAATTTAGTATATAATTAAGGAATATTAATATAGTTTATAGTAGATAATAAAGTTTAAGGGTTAGATTATTAAGAGTATAAGCCTTTAAATTTAAATCCTAAAAGCTACGCTAATAAGATCTTTAAAACCCTTTAAATAAATTAAGGAGATATAGTACTATTAAAGGGTAGATAGATAAGAGGTAATTAAGATTATATTACGCGCTATTATTATCTAAATTTTAGGTATAAAGGAAGATTATAATAATAAGGAAATTATAAACTTTATATTTAAAGACTTACTTAATAACCTTAATAACCTAGACTATAAGCTAGACTCTAATAATCTAACCTAAGGATAACGTTATAGTTTAAATAGTACTCCCGTTAATAGAAATAAAAAGAGGCCTTTAATTAATAGATTAGAGTTAACTTAGGAGGAAAGTTAATATATTATTAGATTTAAATATAGGCTAATATTAAGTAGTAGGCTCTATTAAATAGTACTCTAATATATAATACGCTAGCGAGAGTATTATAGTTAATATTAGGGAATAAGAGAAATACTAAATAGTATTAATAAAATATAAGTTAATAATATTTAGGCCTAAGTTAGCTTAAGTTAGCCTAAGTTAGCTTAATATTAGGCTACCTTTCCCTCTTTAAGTCTAACTTCTCTCCTACCTTAGCTAATAGAGAAGTAGGTGGATAAAGAGGAATAGGAATAGAGGTAGGAGTAGGGCTAAAAGGAGGCTATTTATAATAAAGTATAACCTTAATTAAATTATAATAGCTAGGTATATTAATAATTTCTAATTATACCTAGTCTTTATAAATAACTATATTTATAAAGTAAAAAGGCGTAGTAACTATTAAGGATATTTATCTTTCCTAGGGTTATATATTAATTATACGCTAACTATTAGTTAATAAACAGGCTACCTAGGATCCTACTAGTATTAATATAGAGCCTAAGGTAGTAGGTAACGAGTACCTTATTAAAGTTAAAGGAGTAGCGAAGTAATAAAAGATAAAGCTAGGCCTTATATATATAACTTAAATAAAAAAGCTAGGGATAAAGAAAAATAGCGCTACTATATAATATTATTAAATTAGGCTACTAGAAACTATTATAAATAATAGTATAAGGTATTTAAAGTTCCTAAAATACGCGTAGTTAAATAGGGAGGTTAAGTTAAGACTATAAGTCTCTATAATTATATAGATAATTTATTAATCTATTTATTTACTAAGGAGTAGTTAGAAATAATACTATATATATAAACTACTATACTTACTACTATAAGAGTAATATTACTATTATATTTTAACTTAATAATATTAGAGTTAGTAGTAAAAACGTATTATATAAAATAAGTGTAGATAATAATATAATAGAGGTTTATAAAGATAACTATATACGCGTATAATAAAAGTTACTAATTCTACTATATCTATATACTATAATATAGTGTTACGGATTTTAGCCCCTAGCGCCTAAGAGCTAGTACTTATACTTAATAGTTTAAGGCGCCCCTAGCCGCCCCTAGCCGTCAGGGCTTCTATCCCCGAATTGCCGATATATCTATTACCTAGAATCTTACCCTTAATATATAAGCGTAGAAGGAGCTAATAACCTTACTAGTACGCTTATATATAATACTCTTATTAAAGAAAATAAGTTAATTAGCTTACTAACTAGCTAGATATATAAATTATAAGTTCCTAAAGTCTTAATTATACTATTAAGCTATCTTTCTTATATTCTTCCTTAACTAGTTAAAGCGCTAAAGATATTACTAGATTATTAACTTATTAATAGTAATATTAAACTTATTATAAAGAAACTAGGCTATTTTATTAAGGTAGGCTATTAACTACTAGTCTAGGTAGATTAAAAGCTCCTCTTATAATAGGTTATTAATAATATAATCCCGTCTTAGCTAAGGCGTATAAAAAGGTATATAGATTATATCCTACTTATTCTAACTTTTCCTTATACGCCTTAGTAATCTAAGGCTAACTTTATATATTATAGTAATCTATTTATTACTATAGCTAAGTTTAAATTCGTGTCTAATATACTCCCTAATAGTAGGGGTAATAGGTAGGACTATAGTAATAGTAAGACTACTAGTAACGGTAAGACTACTAATAATAGTAAGACTATAGGTAGCGAGTTAAACTACTAAGGATTAGATATATCGAGTAATTTATAGCCTTAATTAATATCTATCTAGAGTATTATAGCCTATAAACGCGACTATATATTATTAAGGCTTTACTACCTAATTTTAGTAGGGGACGTTTAATAATTTGCGGGCTACTAGCGTCTAGCTAATGCCTTCGCAAACTGCTATAAAAAAGGAATTGTTTAATGTCCGTATTACTTTAGTCCTAGAATGGTAGTATTCTAGAAGAAGTGTCACGTGACTGCGCGAAGACGACTTCGTGTCCTTCCTTAAGCAATATTCTATTCCAACCATTTGCCCTCAGGGATGCCGAAGCTTCAAGCGGCAACTGTTTCCAATCAAATAGTACGCAAGCGAAAACGAAAGGCCCATTCGGACTCGACTGACGTCCAAACCAATGGATATCCAGATGACCAGGTTACATCAACCAGTACGACACTCCCCACCAAGTCACATGATGGACCTCGCAAAGGCAGCAAGCCTCCTTTGTTACGCCGAACCTCATCAACGGTTGTCGAAAGTACGATCCCCTGGCCTGAAGGCCTCACCAAGCTAGCGCAGACACATCGCGCCCTCAATCTGGTCTACACATTCTGTTGCACTCGAAAGCATTTAGCCACCACATTCGAGACCATCAAGAAGGCTGTTGAGGGTCACATCAAGCGAGAGCTGCTCATCACAGATGTTGCGAGGATCAAGGCCCTCATTCCCCAGGCAATCAACTTCGCGTATGTGGATGAAGCCAGCCTGCAGGTTGCCGTGCTTGGGGAAGAGGATGGAATCAAGGGTGGTAGGGCCAAGGAATTTCGGTCTCTTGAGCTCTCCAGGGTGGAAGGAGCCAATCAATGTGATGATCATGGGAAGAGCAAGGAATTGCTGCTGTTCGAGTTTATTGACGGCGACCTGAAGCGGCAAGTTACCAACACTAAAACGGGGGAACCTACGAAGGCGTTCCGGAAACTTCGAGATGAAGACCTAAAGATGCCGGTCTATAGTCACAAGCAGATGATGAAGTTGATAGAAAAGAGAAATACGAAATTCACGTCAGCTGTGAATGCCTTCTTGAACCACTGTGCTGCGGACAACGTGAATCCTATAGAAACCATACAAGAGAGAGAAAGCGAATACATACCCGTTCCTCTCCAAAGTATCAGCAATACGGTAGCGCCAGTACCTGCGAAGCCTCCGCCAACAATACCTGCAGAGCGTGACAGCGTTGCGAGCATCATAGCGGATGTCAAAGCTATGGACTGGTACACAGGCCAAATTGTACCCGATGGGCACCGCGTCTTTGATCCTCAACAGCCCGTCTTTGGAGACCTCAATTTTCAGTTATCACAAAATCTTGTTAATGCCCTTTACAATACCAGAGGTATAACTCAGCTCTATGCTCATCAAGCTGAAGCCATAAACAATCTGTACGAAGGATCTAATGTCATCGTGTCGACCTCTACAAGCTCTGGAAAATCTTTAATTTATCAAATACCCATGTTACACGAACTTGAACAGGATCCAAATGCTCGTGGGATGTATATATTTCCTACCAAAGCACTTGCTCAGGACCAGAAACGAAGTATGAAAGAACTCTTGACATTCATGCCCGGTCTCGAGAATCTGATTGTTGACACATTCGACGGAGACACAGCCGTGGGTGATCGACATCTCATCCGTGACGAAGGTCGCATCATCTTTACCAATCCCGATATGCTGCATATTACTATTTTGCCTCAAGAAAATAAGTGGCGAACTTTCTTACAAAATCTGAGATTTGTGGTAGTAGATGAGCTTCATGTCTACAACGGTCTTTTCGGCTCTCATGTAGCGTTCATAATGCGAAGGCTGCGAAGAATATGCGCGGCGGTGGGAAACCGCATAGTGAAATTTGTCTCTTGTTCTGCCACGGTCGCTAATCCTGAAGAACACATGAGAACGATATTTGGGATAGAGAATATCAAGCTCACAGATTTCGATGGGTCGCCATCTGGTAGGAAGGAGTTCTTGTGCTGGAACACGCCGTTCAAGGACCCTGGGGACCCAACATCTGGCCGAGGAGATGCCATGGCTGAGACTGCGAGACTCTTTTGTCAACTCATCTTACGCGGTGTCAGGGTCATCGCATTCTGTCGCGTGAGAAAGCAGTGCGAAGTGCTCATTACCGCAGTGCGCAATGAGGCGGGAAACCTCGAAAGACCTGACCTTGCTGCACGAATCATGGGATATCGTGGTGGCTATGCCCCCCAAGATAGACGGAAAATTGAGAAGGAAATGTTCGACGGGAAATTGATGGGCATTGTTGCCACCAATGCTTTGGAGCTCGGAGTGGATATTGGATCACTTGATGCCGTCATCACAGTTGGCTTCCCTTACACGATTTCCAATCTTCGACAGCAAAGTGGCCGGGCTGGCCGTAGGAACAAGGACTCCCTCTCCGTCCTGGTCGGCGATTGTTTTCCAACTGACCAATACTACATGGAGAACCCGGACGAGATCTTCACCAAACCCAACTGCGAACTGCAGGTTGATTTGCAGAATATGCTGGTGCTCGAAGGTCACATTCAATGCGCTGCTTTCGAAATGCCTATCTCTTCTGATGAAGACAAATTATATTTTGGTAAACAATTACCTGAAATAGCCGAAGAGCGCATGGTCAAAGATCCTCTGGGATTCTATCATTGCAACGAACGTTTTCGCCCGCAGCCTTCGAAATGTGTTGCCATTCGAGATACAGAGGACGGACATTTCGCTGTCATAGATATAACTAATGGCCGCAATATCGTGTTAGAAGAAGTCGAGCCATCGCGTGCTTTTTTCACAATTTACGAAGGAGGTATCTTCTTGCATCAAGGTTACAAGTATCTTGTCAAGCATTTCTCTCCAGAAGAGAAACATGCAAAAGTCATGCTAGTCAATGTCGACTGGACCACACAACAGCGTGACTTCACAGACGTCGACCCGATTGAGACAGAAGCCATTCGCCGCATTCCAGACTCCCTTTCACGAGCTTTCTATGGAGGTATCAAGATCAGACAGACCGTCTTTGGCTTCTTCAAAGTTGATAAGAAACGACGCATTCTTGACGCGGTTGAAGTCGACAGTAGGTCGTAGAAGAGAATGACATAGGAGACGTGCTAAGCATTTACGTAGATCCACCGATCGATATATTTTCTAAGGTCAGTGATTCCCCACTCCTATTCACGAAGGTGGCCCAAATGAACTGAACCAAATTACAGGGGATGTGGCTCGACCTTCCAAAGGCATGTTATACTCAACAAAGGCTTGGTGTAAGCGTGAAAGCTGATAGCAACGTAGTCTGCTCTTCAAATCCTTAATTCGAGACGTCTGAACGTAGCGGCGGGGATTCATGCCGCCGAGCACGCCCTCTTGAGCTTGATGCCACGTACGTTGTGACTTCCGATCGGTCCCTCCACCTCCTCCATCTCTTCTGTGAGATTTCAGGCTGTCTTATTACTGCATGCTCCCCAGATCTGACTCATGCCTTCACCTCATGCTTTGCTAGCAATGCTGACTCGGAAACCTTCCAGAATTCGTTATCAGTATGCCGGGAGACGTACGGACAGAGTGTAAGAATGCTCTTAAGGAATTTGCGACAAAAGAAACATCTCGAAAGCGTCCTGCAAGGCTGACATTCTACGACGCAAAGGTAAATCGCGCTCCCTCGATGCTATCACATCTTATCACAATATAACATAGTAGAACTAGAATTACTGACTCTGTGGTTGGCGTTAGGGGGGTGCTGGAGGGTCAGGCATTTCGGTGAGTGTTCATATGCTAATCGCGTCCTCGTATCTAGTGCTAACAGTTTCGTTCTTCAGACCAAAGCATTCGAATTCATAGACCTCTTACTCGTGCGAGCATGTGATCGAGTAATAGCATGTCATTGCGAGCAGGGATGCTTGGAATGCTGCTGCAGCGAAGCCTGTCACGAAAACAATATGGTGATGAGCAAGGCAGGGGCGGTAAATATATACCAAGTCCCGATTCAGATGGACACAGCTGATACCGGGTTGGCTTAGGAGGTCATCCTGAAATGCTTGCTGGGCCAGGAAAGTTCTATAGATCTCGATGCTTTACCCTATGGTCCTGACGATGAACAATCACCCGCCGGAATCGAGACTGTTGTACTTGCCGAGCCAGTGAAATCTGCACGGGGAAAGGTACTGGAGGAAGTACTGATCAAGAGGGAAGCTGGCGGGATGCGGCGAGTAGTCGTCAACCACGTGGGTGACGAGGAAGACCACGACATCATTGAGATCAAGGCGGAACCAGAAACGTAGAACCAGGACGCAGAGCTCAGGTAGACCTTGGAAATTCGGTCTCTATTACGACACTTCGATCTGCGTATCGCGCTGGATGAGACTAACTTCGATGCGTGAACGTGATATTTGTCTAGAGTCACGTCAATGTTAAAAATCCTCTAGGATGCATGACTTATCCATTCAAAATTGATGGGAGGACCGCTCCATATCCTGTTCGTCTATGGAACTTCAGATATTACGCGGGCTGAAGAGCATGGATGACCATGCTTGACACTGGGTTATGACTTCTTCGTCTTGCGACAGGTACACCATCCCTACCAGGTATCAACGCTAAATACCGTAATGCATCAACGGACTCGTCTCCCACAATGCCCCTCGCAAGTGCTGCCTCCTGAACAATCATTGTTGCCGGCCTTCGTTTCTCACGCACATTCCCTTGAAATTGTAGGAAAAGGTTGGGTAAGAACGAGACAGGTCCAAAGTTGCCAGGGCTACATGATGAGGGGGCGCTGATCTTGAGTTATCGATTCTCCGACATGCTTTGCTGCAGATTTCTGACTTCGTGATAAAGCGCTTTGCTTTCTGCTTCGCCCAACTGCCGCGTGTTAGCGTAGAATTTGGAGAGTATAGTATCAACCAACCTTTAGAAGGTGAGGCACAACTTTGCCATCTTCTAATACAGCGAACTGGAAGCTTTTTCCCATGGGTTCTTTGCCGCGAGCACCGATGGTCATGCCCTTCAGCACTGGCGCGTTCAAGAGCACCCTGAATGTCTGATGTGCACGCATGATAAAACGTCCCGTCTTCGTGTTTTGGTCTCCATCTGATATTTTTACGTTCAATTTGAAAACTCCCTTTCCTCCCTCTTTCCACGCCCGGTCCTTGAAGGTGTAGAGGCTAGCTCGCGAAGAGAGAACAGTAGTTTCATCAATCTCACCAGTCTCGACTACAATGGGTGAGCAATTTTATCATTGAAGATAAGGATGGCCTACCATCCTGATGCTGAAATCTAGCATCGACCTCATCGGCTCCACCCTGGTCATCCTTTCCCAGGCCTTCGCCCTCGTCATCGCTGTCCACGTCCTCGTCGCCCTCATGAGCTGATGAGTCTATGGGCCTGATTGTGCCGTTGGCCGAATCTAATCTTGCATCTTTACTTGGAGCTGCGAAGTTCACTAATTGGCCTGCGCCGCTGGCGCCACCGCCAAAGCCACTACCAAAGACAGATCCCCCGAAAAGACCGGGTTTCGTACCACCCGTCGTACCAAATGAAGATAGCTTATTAGTACCAAACCCTGATGATGAAGTTTTTGCGAACGCTCCGAAACCACCGTTGACTGCTAGCTGAGTGCTCTGAGTCCCACCGTCCTTAGAAGATCCAGTCGTTTTACCCCCAACGGTGGCCGCAGGAGCGAAGAGGCTGGGAGTCGTAGCAGAATCAGACAGAGCACCCAATGTACCGAACGGTGAGGTCGTTGAGCTTGCGTGAGCGGCAAACGCTGAAGAAGCAAAGAGAGCGGCGGATTTCTGGGACTGTGTGTCGGATGCAGGTTTTGTAGGGGACACGCTGCCGGTGTCAGCGGTGGGCGGAAGAAGTATAGAGGTGCTTCCAAAAGGAGCAGAGGGAGTCAACTAGTACTGAATTAGCTTCGGAACATCTAGCCTCCCATCTCTGCGCATACTTTCGCTGCCTCCCCAAAGCCATCTGCCGCGGAGAACGGCTCTTTCTGAGACGGTGTAGAGCCTTCCCTCGAATGTACACCTTCGCTGCCAGCTCGCTCGTCTTGTATTCGTTCAAGCTCATCAGATTTCCGTTGGGCCCTCAGTCCTTCAGTTGCTGGGATCTTCTGCTTCTGTATTGGGTCCGTTTCTGCGTCGAATTGATCCCTACTCCGCTTTCTTCGAGGACTTGGAGCCGAGTCCCGCATCTCTTGATCTGGTGGAGCCTTAACTAACTCTATCGAGGACTTTTCCGGGGCTGTACCTTGATCGTTGGTATTCGGATCTTGCGCAACTTCCATGGGCCGTGGGACCTCGGGTTTCTGCATAGAGACTGTTTGTGGTTCGTCGGAGACGTGACTCAATGGCCTAGGTGACTTGACCTGATTTAGATCGTACTCCTGTTCCTCTTCTAAGGTCGTGTCCACACCCCACGGTAACCGATTTTCCTTGCCTTCACCAGTGCGAACATCTCTCGATCTTTTCCTTGCATGGCCTTTAGGCCTACTGTGCGTTCTGTCGCCGGCACTGATATCTTCGCATGTGTCAGTTATTTCGAGACCATCGAACGATCGTTTCTTGAGTGGTCTCCCGCGAGAAGGGTCAATTTCTGCGATACTGGTTGCGTTCGCTGGTTTCAATTCTGCCTTGTCGACGTTAAAGTTATGACTATCATTGGCGTCAGGTCCTACCTCTTTAGCACTCGTGGCATGTTGTGAGATAGAGGCGATGGATGTTTTCTTCAGCTTCTCCCGTACTGGTTTCTCGCTGGCATCACAAATACTTGTAGCTTCTGGAGGTGAGCGAACATAGCTCGAAGTATCGTGTGGAGCATTCCCCATTTGTGTAGGCTCATCGTTTTCAATGTACACTTGCTCAGAGGATTCTTGTGTCATAGTGATGATAATTTCGTCGACGTTCACAAGTCTAGGTTGGAGGTCACACCTGCAAGACTGAGTCTAAAGGGCGGTGTTCGATCGAGTCTTTGAGGTACCAGATCGATCTCACGAGATGACTATGCAAACATCCGTAGTCATGACCGGCCGCTTGATTAGTTTGCGAGAATGAAGAGCATCCAACTCCAGCTGCTCTAGGCAGAGGAGGTAGCTGAGAACTTTCTTGTCACTTGGAGGGGGTCTGGAGACTACCTCGCCGCAACGGAGAGGGTCTGATCTGTATCCGAGGATAATCAATTGGAATTGGCTGCGATCAGAGTAGCTACAGAGAGTAGGATGCAGCGATGGGAGATCTTAGCTTATTGGCATTGAACGAGATCGATCTTGGCGGTCGAGGTGAGAAAACATGTGTTGTTCGCGTGTGAACGAAGAGTCGAGTAATCCTAGCCAGTGGGAACAGTTTCTGGAGGTAGATCACCGCTATGATGCCTCGTGGATCGTCAACCCCACTGTCATCCAGTTATAATCTTCAGTTCAAGCCTTGCTACTACTGCTTTTCCGTCACGTATTAGGAGTCAGGCAAAAAGTCCTGGAAAGTCTACGTGTCACTACAGCTGAGCAGTTAGGAGCCTCTATATGGTAGAGGTCTGGTCATACGAGAACGTCTCTCACATTATCAAAGATGTCTTCATCTTTCCGGCCGGATTGAAGTAGAATTAAGGGGACTAGCTGATGAAACAGAGGCAGCCCAGTCCAACATAAAATACAAATAAAGGGTATACTGCAATGCCAACCCTATTTGTAACCACCCCTGAGCCACCCAGAATACTGACACCTGCAGCGAGCGACCATGCGATCAGAACGATGTAGATGGGAACACGGGCTATCGTCCCGAGTTGGAGAGCGCTGAGCATAGCGGCGATGACGAGCGGAAAGAGGGTGTACCCGATGATGCATATTGACTGGAAGAAGGAGCTTGACAAGAATGTGAGCGAACAATGAGCGATATAAGTCGAGATTGGCTCACATATTCCCACCCAATAGCTTGATTTGCATTGTGACAACTGCTTCTCCTATCCAGACAAGTGCAAAGACCCCAGAAAAGACAGCCGTTCTTTGCGCTCCGGAGACAGTCAAGGATAGCAGCAAACTGAGAAGCAAACAGAATATGAGTGGTCCCCTAACACAAAAGGTCAATATGAATCAAGCAGAAGCTGTTGCACCAATTGGCTCCGAAATCGTACCAAAGGTCCCAATCCCTCAGACCCTCACTCGTACCACCTTGAAGAACTACGGTTGCATTTGGCCACCGTCCAGCAACCCCACGAAAGCCTCCTGCAAGACTGTCATTTTCACTCCTTTCTGTACTTCCATTTCCTCCACCTCGCTGTAGCAAGCCTCCGAGCAGGTATTTGGGCCACAGTACTTGTCTCATCTTTTGCCATACCGCTAGAAGATCTCGTGATAGCGTCTCCCAAACCGACTCATCAATAGTATTTGTTGGCGCACGTCGATCCTCGCCAGGGATTGATGAATTGAGATAGGGTTGGGACAGTGGGTTTCGCGAAGAGGATTGGATGTTGCCCGTCAATGGAGCCTGATCCGAACTTGATTGCAATGGATCTTCTAAATCGTCGATATTTGCTGTCGAAGTAAGTCTCGGCATGCAGGTTGCACCAAGCTATCGGACTCTACACACCATCGTCTGGGTCTATGAGATCTTGCTCAATCTCAGTATTATCGTAGTTCTCATAGGGATTGCCTGCCCTTGCACTCGCCGTCATGGCCATGTGCGTAGCCAGTAACAGTTTGGAGCTCTACTAACGAAATGGGTGTCTCGCTGCCTGCAGCTGCAAGGTTGTGTAGATACGTAGTACTGGTCTTGAGTTAGGGTAAGAGTACAGTCAGTAGTAGTTTTGAATTGAGAAACCTTGGCGCTGAAAACAATCTTGTATGTAAAGCATCGGCTATCAGTTGGCTTTTCTTTGCTACTACTCGGGAATAACTAAGAATGGTTGCATGCAACGTTAGGTGTATCTTAAAGGGTAGTATTTCAGCATTAACACACAGAAATAGGAGTTTTTGATCCCGTCGTTCGGCAGTACTGTTCTAAGGTACATGTCCAGGTGTCTAGGTAGAACTAGCTAAATATTACTTTTGCATACCTACTACTCTACCTAGTTAGATGTATATTTCGTAGTAGGCACGAGTCATTTCGAATATTTAAATTATGATATAGATTTGCGCCATGTAGGTAAAGAAGCCTTCGCAAACACCTACTGTACTTTACATAGTAAGTTAGCTCCCCTTCGAATCTCTCAGCCAGCTAGTAGTCTTGAGTGACTTCAGCGGGCATGTCAACTTCGTAGAATTGTAATCGTTACAGATCTACTTCACGTATTGGGAACCTGGTCAAAGGAGACCCGAGCAACATCAAGCTTAAGTACGTGAGTCGTATGATATAAAGCATCAACAACTGCTACGCTCGTATGGCGCTGATGTCGTTACATCTGTCTCCTGAGCTTACTCTCCTTTTCCAAAACTGAAAGTCTCTCACCTTTGCTCCAAGTCACCTTTCTGCCGCTAGCTCTGGATCTCGTAAAACCCTGAGCTGATTGTCGCTGGGCAAGTATCGTTCGTTATGCCGAGTGTTCAGCGATTCGTTGATCAGCGGCAGCAAGCTCAACCTGATTCTCGATCTCAGGCATTGGCACATCTGCACAAAGTGCCTGTTCCCATTACTAAGCTGCAGCATACGGAACAAAGACAATCGCCTCCAAATCACAGTAATAGTCTTGTATCTAGTTTTCCCTCTTCGAAGCAGGTCACTCATCAGTCTGGAGATCGCTTGGCTCAGACTTCCAATGATCATGGTAACGGATTTGACACGGATGCAGAAGGCCTCGATGACACCACATTCACGAGCGCTGGATATAACATCAAAGACCAACAAGGTAATGAAGACGGCATTAGTCGTGGGTCTCGTTCGCCTCTTCGAGCCACCAACGAGTCTCGTCGATATGAGCAAAACATTATGCAGCCCGCGACTGATGACCTGACCGTGGATGGGGACGATGGGAGCTACGAAGAAAGTGAAGAGGGCGACAGTGATGATGAGGAAGGGGAGGACGACGACCATTACGAAAAGTCAATCCACCCTGATATCATGCAAGAGCTCAACAGCCTAGGCTACGCTCAATTTCGTCAGGAAAACATGTCCTTCTCTAAGGATGTCGCCTTCGAACCAGACGTGGAGTTTCCGTCTACGCGCAACTTCCATTCTGTTGTCACTGCAACGACGAACGGCAGAATTCAGTTCCCAAGGGCAGCAGAGGCTCAGCCCCGCGGTCACAACATTGGGGGGAAAAGTGATAATTCGCACTCTGTAGCTCAATGCCAAGATCGACGACGACCTGCGCCGGAAGGAAAGCATACACTATCTCAAATTCCCCAACAGCAAAGCAGGGGACCTGTCCAGCAGCCTGCAGATCCAGTCCCACCACTACCCCTATGGGGAACAGTATCGATCAAACAAACAATCGCTCAACAACAACCAACGCCTCTGCTCCAGCCACCTTTGTCAAAGCTACAATCACATGATGGACAGGCTGAGGCAAAACTTAATGATGGCATTGCCAACGAGAATGTACCTATTGTAGGCGAGAACATCATGATGTCACCAAGAATCTACCCTATTAATACCAGCAAGACCGCGAATCTTCAAAAGCGTCTTGAGGCTGGTATGCGATCAAACATAAACCCTAAGGCAATGTCAGTCTCAAACGAGATCGCTGGCCACGGCGATGGCGAGTTGTCCATTGGCGAAGAGCATGAACTGGGTGAAACATTCGAAGAAGGGTCTGTTGCAAACGAAGAACGCGGAAAGACGCGGAAACGCAGTAGAAGCATTGACTACAGCGCTGGTGAGCTCGCTGGCATGAGTTTCGGTCGTCTCAGCGCTGAGCCCTTTAATCTTGACCCACAAGTTGAAAAGGGAGTATTACTACCACAGCCTGCAGGCGGTACCTTAATGGAGAAGTTAGATTATCTTGTAAATTTGAAAGATCAGGTGGTTAAGGTCTCTCAAGAGAGGTCATTTCTGGCCTCGTTGCCGATGGATGAATATGAGGAATGCGGAGACATTATGGTTGAGAGGTTCAGTGACTTCGTAAAGACGTTCAAGACTGCTAGGCAGCAGAGGAGAAAGATAGCGAAGGAGTTTGAGGACGAAATCGCGAAGCGGGAAGAGCTGGTAAGGGACAAGATTAATGCCTTTGAGAAGGATCTGAATAGGTTGAAGACGGGCGGAGAGGACGTCGTGAGGAAGAAATTGGTTCTGTAAGAGGGGCGTTCTGTGAAGTATGCACCGAACGTTCAGGCTCTTGTAGATTTGTCAGGATTCATGGCTGGGATTCTAGGGTTGCAATTCGCGCATTTTTGCTATACCTACATTCGCTGTTCGAGCCCTGGCCGTCTCCATGATCATAAAGGTCGTACCTTTGTCGTTCGAATGTTGCCTCTATATCCAAGCCATGCATACCATTAGGATATCAGAGTGCCAGACGTCCCGCATAAACATCGTGCAACCCCAATACCTGAGAAACGAAGGTACGTGTATCAACATGTCAGCACTTCTCTGACCCACCAATCGAGGAGATCCTGCATTGTTCCCAATGTCTCCCCGCAGCGAAGCATCGATGCTGCTTCGTGACCACCCCCAATACCTTCAACTCCTATCAACCCTTCCGTCTCTCTCCACTTCTTTTCAGCTAGGGCACCTGCCTTCCTGACCACTTCCTCATCATCCTCATTCTTGTACAAATCGCATCTGTCACATTCCTTGCACGCGCCTCCTGTGGCCCGAAAGTGCTGGCAGAAGTGCCTGTAGCCTTCCCCTCCATCGCCACGACCCAATCCCTGGCGGCAGATGTAGCACATCGAATAGCCGCAAATGCAAGTCAGCTTGTTGCATCCGCTGTCTTTGACAAATCCAAGCCGACATCGCGGACAAGTCCGTTTCAAGGCCGCAGTACGTGCGGCCTCGACCGTAGTGCGAAGTGAAAGTGTTGCCGACTCATGACAGGTATGCGGATCTCGCCATATCTTCAAGCAGTTCAGGCAGGATGGAAGCTCGCACTCAGGAGAGTAACACTGAAATCGCCGCGGACGGTGTCGGGCACGAGAGAGTCTTGCTAAGGACCCGGAAAGCATAGTTGCAACACGTGGAAGAGCCTGGAAGGGACGCAGGTGAGATGTCAGGCTGTAGATGAACAGCAGAGGAAGGGAACATAACATTATTACCAAAAGTACGACAGCTGACCTAAGATTGGTGACATTCAGCTTGTATCGGATAGCCGATGAAGGAAAATAGAGCTCATCGACCTCAGCATACGCGCAGAATGGGCAATGAACAAAAAGAAGACGAGATTTGCAGACAACCTCATCAGCAAAACGTGAATCTAGCTTCGCCAAAACTTCCTTACCACCTATAGACTGTAGCATGGCGCGCCGAACAACGATCTGCGATAGATTTCCATCGCAGCCTTCCTCCGACATTGATGCAATACATTTGACTTGGCCATGGGCATGGTCGATACTTTGTTCCCAATTTTGGCCAAAGAGCGCTTCGCTAACGGTATGCCAGATGCACCGAAAACAGATGACGTGTCCACCAGTAGTGCAGGATGCCATTTGTTCGAAGGTAGTATCCGTGTAGCAGCATTCGCATTCATATAGAGCCCCAAAACGCTTGGCCTCAGCCTCGTTGATTGCAATCGCAGCCGCCCAATCTTTGGCTTCTTGACCTTCCCTGACACTGTCCAGATACGGCCTTAACAGGCTTTGATAGAGTTCTAAATCTAACTCAGTGTCCCCAGTCTCTCTCAATGTAGGCATGGTGATAGGATCTTCGAATTGTGCTGTAGGCCAACACATCATGTAGTGATCCTTGGAAGAAGAGCGAGCCGGCCGCCTCCATTTCAACAGCAAGGCACTGAAAGTGTTCCTCCAGGTCTTGCTTGCGAGTTCCTGAAGCGTAGGTCTCGCTCGGCTATAACAAAAGTTTTCCTCAACAAGGACTGCCTCGATCTTGCTTCTACTGAGGACTCTGAACTCTTTATACAGCATCTTTCTCGCGGCCCATTTATAACTAGCTCGTCTAAACTCATCTTCCGCGTCAACTGGTGGCTGATTGATTGCCGGTACGCTCGCCTTTGATGTTGGCCGGGCAATGTCGACGCGCCATCGACCCCTGACCCATTGATCTTGATGCTTCAGGATTTGCTCGACCACCATCTGTAAACGACTGTCTCCAGCGAAAGTCTGCAACATTTCACGAAATACCTCGGGCACTATGCGAGGAAAGACGACTGCAAGGACGGATAGATGGTTGTTCAGCTCTATCAGGGCTCTTTCATCGCCGTCCTCTTCCATTGTCGAAAAACCATCCTTGCTCATGGGCGATGTGATTTACTTGCGCATGTAGTCGAGTCCCGACTATTGTAGCGCCGAGATTACTCATTTGATCAACAGTTGTTCCGAAAAGTGAGCTCTTGGTAGTGAGGCAAATCACTCATATTGACGTTGATGGTCTCAGATTAGTTGAAGGTATGTAAAATAACATGTGCAATTTCCGACAATTTCACATGGATAAAGATTTATATATACAAATTGCATGTTTTTTAATTATTGATCTAGGCTCAGTGGTTAGTTCCATAATGTTCGACACCGGTGAAAATTGTTGAATGGTATTAGGTCTAGTCGTATGATTGTCGCTTCGGGTTATGACCTGGATGTCAATAGACATTCCTAGATTTGTGACAGGTCCCGGGTGTATGTGTACGCCCGCATCTCTTCATGGTACTTACTAAATTTTCCATAAGTCAAATCCCGGCTGAGCCCAATTTTTTTAGAGATCCTCCGCCTGTAGAAGGGTTCACCTAGTAACCGTCTACACCTACCTTAGCGGCGGGCAACGGATCCTTTAGACGGTCTATAGGTAGTAGTAAGTTAGGAACAGTAATTTTTACGGTAAATTAAGATTTCACGTATAATATTATAGATATTAATCTAAAATACAGTATCTAATTCCTAGCTATTAGTAGATTAGTAAACTAGGAACCTGTATAGAAAATTCGAACTACTAAATCTACTAAAAGCGACTTTTTCAGGTAAAATACTAGTAATAAATAGGAAAATTATAGGTTTTATTTATTCTAGCCTAAAAGTCCTAAATATAGAAAATCCGGATTTAAGGCCTTAAATCCGTGATTTTCCTCTAGCGCTAGGAAGAAATAGGAAGCTTATTATAGTTATAGTAGCTATATTTATTAGTAAGATCTTAACTCGCCTCTATATCCTATTATAATATGCTTTTATTAGTAATTAATATAACTTAGCGTAATCTACTTAAGGCGCTAAGCCTAATATAGCTTAGTTTAGATAGGTAGACTAGACGTCTTAATATCTAGAAAATAATAGCTCTTATAACCTATAAATCGTACTAGTTTATTCGTACCCTAATAGCTACGTCGGTAAGATCTTAACTCGCCCCTAGGCCCTTGACAAAGGCCTTATACCCGCAGGCTCGGGGCCGGCCCCGGGGGCCCCGGGCTAGCCCCAGGCCTGTTACAGCGTGTTACAAGGCCTCGGGGCCGCTCTAGGCTCTAAGGGTAGCGTCACGTAACTACTAACTAAGTAATATTTCTAAAATCTACTAGTTTATAAATTCTAGGAAGTTACGTAACTACTTACTAAGTGAAACTATATTACGTAACTATCTACTAAGTAGAACTTTAAAAGTTTTAATATTCTATAATTAATAGGGGACTTAGGTAGCGTACCCTAGAGCTACCCCTAACGCCACCTTAAAAGTAACCCTAGAATTAATTAATTTAGCCGATTTCTACGCGGGGGTAATACGCTAGGGTAGGCTATAATAGGGGGCGATAGTATAGTAGCTATATTAACTTAAGGTATTAATAATAATATAATAGCGTTAGTTACGGGAACTATAATACTATTACCTAGTACTTAGAAGCCTAGCCGTAGGGTAACGCGACGCTATTACCTAGCGCCTAGAAGCCTAATCTTAGGGTAGCGCGACGCTATTACCTAGTACCTAGAAGCCTAATCTTAGGGCGGCCCTAGGCGGACTCGTATCTACCCCTACGGCCCTAGGGCAAGCTTTCTTAAATTACAGCCCTTGGGGCCTGGGGCGGCCTGGGGCCGGCCCTAGGTACCCCTCCGGGTTTTTAGAAATTGCCGACGTAGTAGTAATACTAGAAGATCCTAAATAGATATACTAAGTTATCTATTTAAATCAGGTCTATTTAGTAGTAATTAGCTATTCTTAAGAGGATTACGGGGTATAAAAGTTACTTCTACTCTATTCTATCCTATTACCCTATTAAAAGATTTCTATTTATTAGCCTTAATAAATCTATTCTTCTTTATTCTATTCCCTATACTTCTTCTAAAAATTAGAGGTAGAAATCTAGAGCTAGAAAGCCCTTTATATTATTTAACCTAGCTTAATCTATTATTATAACTAATTATAATACTCTTATTTTTACCTTCTACTTATATAATTTCCTCTTTATAGAACTTAAATAAGTAAACCTAGTTAACTATCCTAATTAGTACCTTATTAAGTATCTTACTTAGAATAGTCTTAGACTAGCTTAATATAGTTTAAGAGTAGTAGCGGATCTTAAAAGATTAGCCTAGCCGGAATCCTAGTAGTCTAGACTAGAGCTAGAGATATTTCTAGCTACTTTATAAGATTTTAAGTAAGGTACTAAGACTACCTAGTATTTATTAAGGGCCCTTCTATCTATTAGAACCCTAGATTCTAGAATAACCCTAGTAAGGATAGCTAATTAAATTAAATTAGGGAGGAATAATTTAAGCCTTAATAATCTAGTTAACCTACCTAAATCTATAAAGGTAGCCTAGGGTAAATCCTTAGTAGTAGCTAAGAAATAAGTTATACCTTATCTAGGTATAGCGGAATATATTTCTAGGTAGATTAAGGAAGCTATAGGAATCTAGAAGAATTTAGGTAATATAGGGTATTTAAAAATAGTATATTAATAAGACTATATTATAGTACTAATTATTATAAGAGAATTAATTAAGAGGACCCTAGGATATAAAGCCCTATTCCTTTAAGAACTAATTAATAATACTAATATAAGGGTTACTTAGGCTATCTACTAACTCTTATTAGAAGCTAAGAAGAAGTCTTTTTAATTAGAAGCTAAGTAATAACTTATTAGCTACTTATACTCTATTATTAAAAATAAAGAAATATTCTAGAATTAGTTAAATAAACCATATAATAGGCCTAATAAATAGGGTAATTTTAATCTTTTTTAATAAGTAATTAAAGAGGTTACCTCTAGCTATTATCTATTACTTATATAGCGTAAGCTAGCTCGCCCTCTAAGAAGAGGGTTATAAGCTAATAAAATCTAGCGTTTAATATTAAATAGAGCCTATTAAGAATAAAAAGACCCTTTTAATTAAGAAGTTAAAGAAGATCTAATAAGAATATAATATAATAGGTCCCTACTTACTCCTAGCTTTAAATTAATTATAGCTAGTTTATAAGGTTAAAATACCCTAATACTACCCTATTAAGATACCTAGCTAGAGACTTTTATTCCTCGCTAACCTTTTATAAAGGATTAGCCTAGAGTATTCTAGCCTAACTATTATTAATAAAAACCTAAGTTATAATATCTTTTAATAAAATAAAATAAGTTAATATAATTACGCGTAAAGGTTATTTAATAGGAAGTAGAACTCTATTATAATTAAAATTATAACCTTAGCCTAGAACCTAGGTTTATTTCTTAGGAAAATTATTAGTTAAAGTTAATATTAGGGTATTATAATTATAAACTACTTAGGGCTAGATATTTAAATCCTCCTTAGGACTTTCCCTAAGAATTTTAACTAGACCTACCCTAAAATTATATTAATAGGTATAACTATTATTAATATAAGGACCTTAATAAATATCTACCTTAATTAAGGGAGTATAAGGAGTAAAACCTTTAACCCTAAGAAATTATAATATTTAATCTTAAAAAATACTTTATAACCTTCTTTATCCGCCGCTTTTATTATATAGTGGAATTATAAGGTAGTAGTCTAGTCCTTAGAGTACTCCTAATATATCTAAAAGGGGATATTCTAGAATAGTATAATAGCCTTTTTATAAGGGTCCGCTAAGAAATAAATTATAATTTAGCTATTTAAGAAGATAAACTTCTTTAAGAATATTAGCCTAATTAATTTAAATTAATAAAGGAAGCTAAGAAGATAAAGTTTTATTTTAATTAACTATTACTTACCCTTAACTAATATTTAATTTAAAAGACTAACTACTTATATAATATAGGTATTAGTAATAAGGATATAATTATTAAGTATTTATAATAAGGCCTTAAGTTAAACCTAGTACTTATAATTCTAATATAAGAAGAAGGGGATATTATAAAAAACTTTAATAGGTAAGTCTAAAATAATAAGGTAGTAGCTAAGTAGGTTTATAAGATAAATAGACCCTATTAGAAACTAGTAGTAATTCTAATATTATAAGTACTATCTCTAGCTTAAGTCTAGTAATTATTTAGTAATCTAGTAGTTAAGGGGATTATCTAATTAGCCGATCCTAAGGTTATAAAGATAAAAAGATATCCTTTAAAAAAAATAGCTAATAATTAATAACTTAAAAGAACCCTACCTTATCTTTATTAATATTATAGTAGAAATTATTAGGATAGTAATTATAATAATAAAAAGAAAAAGTCCTTATAGGTTAAGCTAGAGGAGGAAATAGATATTAATTTAACTAATAAGGATTATTATAATAGGGATAATAATCTTAATCTATATAATCTAAAGACTTATATAACTTTAAAGATCCTTATAAATAAAGAGTTATAGGGGGAAGCCTCTTAGGGCTCCTAACTAGTAGTTAGAGCCTATTAAAGGGTAATAACTCTATTAATAGCTTAAATATTATTACTAGAAAAACTTTAGAACTATCTTATCTTAATAACCTTACTATTTTATCCCTAGGGGGATTAGAACTTAATATTTTTACTTTTCCTACTATATTAACGGGAGTTAGTATAGATTTTAGGAAATTCTCTAGTATTATATACTAGTATATTAGTAAAGATAGTAGAATACTAGAGTTTTATTTTAATATTAGATCCCTAGTATCCCTTATTTCTAAGTATTATTATCTAGTATTCTTTAAAGGTTATAATATCTACCTTATAACTAGGGGGGAAAGGCTTTAATATAAGGGAGTTAGTTCTAGGGAGTTATTATTATAAGATTATATTAAGGTAGATATTAAGATATATAATTTAACTAAGGAACCTATTAAAGTATTTAGAGGAATCTATATAATTTTAAGACTCTTATATAATATAATTATTAATATAGATATTATAAAACTAAATATAATTAATACTTTATAGGGTAAATACTAGGATCTTATTATAATATATTAAATCTCTATTCTAATTAGAGTTACCTTTAAATTAGATCTAATTCTAAGGATCTACGCTAATATCTAAGAATTTATAATAATACTAATACTACTAATTAAACTAAAAAGGCTAAGGGTCTTAAAATATAAAAAGGTTAATATTTATACTAACTTAATAGTAATATTAAACTCTAGGATAGGATAAAATATATTAATTAAATACTACCTATTAGTAATAAATTATAACTACTTATTTAAACCTCTACTAAAGATTAGTTTCTAGTTAGGAACCTTTATATTAAGTATTTAAGTAGTAGTTAATAATAATTCCTAAGCCTACCTAATAGTAAATTTTAGTTAATACTCTATTAAATCTATAAAGGATAGCTATTAAGTAGACTATTAATATTATAAGAATTAGTAAAGCTTATAGAGGTAGATTTCTACTTTACTAATATTTATACTAGTAAATTCTAGGAGGAACCTAATATACCTTATATAGTAGATCTCCTAGAGGAGGTAGTAATTTTAGAAGTAGATATCTCTACCTATTAAGGGCCTAAATATTAAGAATATATTAAAAAGGTACTTAAAAAGTATAATATACTTTTTTAAAATAGCTTAAAAAAGTTTAATAATAGTATTAAGATATTAATACCCTTTAAGGATAAATCTAATATAGTAGGATTAAAGTAGAACCCTTATAACCTTTCTTAAAGGGATTATAAGGCTATAAATTTAATTTTAGACCCCTTAGTAGAGTAGGGCTAAATTAAAAAGGTTCCTCTAGGAATACTATCTACTATATTATTACCGGCCTTTATAGTATAGAAGAATAGGAAGCTAAGAGTAGTAGTAGATTTATATAAAGTTAATATTAAGCTCTACCTAGATATATATCCCCTCCTAAAATAAGATATAATCCTAGAAGCGCTTAGTAGATTAATAATATTCTCTTTTATTAACCTTATAAAAGGGTTTTTTTTAATAGGATACGCGCCCTTTAAACTAGTAGAAGATAATATTTATTAGCCCCTACTAGGGTTAGGAATAGCTAAAGGTCTTTATAATAGGGTTAATAAATACTTTAAGGTTCTTTTAATATTAAATAGAAATACTCTTATCCTTATACTTATAATAATTTATTCTAATATATATTAATAATATAATAATCTTTTAAACTACTCTTAATAACTATCTTAAGTACTTAGACTAAGTCCTAGGGCTACTAAAAAAGAGTAGTATTATATTATCCCTAATAAAATATTATTTTACTTATTCTAGTATTACTACTTTAGGATATTATATCTCTAGACTAGGTTTAAGTATTATAAAAGAGAAAGTTAAAGTAGTTTAAAATATAACTTTCTTAATAAATCTCTAGGAATTTAAAACTAGACTAGGATTTTTTAGCTACTATTAAAAATTTATTAAATATTATATTATAATAGCGTGACCTCTTATTAGATTAAAAATAAAAGGCTTTAAGGGTAGCTTAAATAAGGGTTACCCCTAAAAGAACTATATATAAAAGAAGTATCTATTAGTAGATACCTCTAGCCCTTTATTAGTAAAGTCGTTACTATTAAAATTAATAATAAACCCTAATAAATCTAAAGAACCTAATAGATCTAGATTTAAATCTAGGTAGCTATACGCTAGCCCCTAATACTACGAAGTATAGGAAATACTTAAGGATAAACTATATAACGCCCCTACCTTAGTATTCCCTAACTTTAGTAAGCCTTTTATTCTTTATATAAATAATAGTAAAGAGAAGGGTTATAAAGTTATATTATATTAGATTAGGTCTTATAGGGTAGAAAGATTAATCTTATTTCTTTTTAAAGACCTTTTAGATATTAAAATAAGATATTAAGCTATAAAATTAGAGGCTAATACTCTAGTCTAGGCCCTTATAAAACTTCCCTAATTCTTTAATAATAGCGATTTTACCGTTATTATTAATTATACCGTATTAAAATTAGTACTATAAAATAAGATAAATAGATAGTAGTCTACTAGGCTAAATAAATAGGCGCTATATTTATTAATATTCTAACTAAGGATAAAAATTATTTATTAGGTAGGGAAATCCTATAAAAATATTAATAGCCTTTTAAGACTTCCTACTAAGAAACCTAATTTAATTAATATATTCCTAATAGTAGTCGTCTAGGCTAAATAAGATTTTCTTAAGGAAATCGTAGCTACCTTACTAAAAGACCCTTATTTTAGGCGGATTTATAAGTAGGTCTAAAAGTAGGTCTAGGAATTCTAATAACTAGAAATAGGGTTAAAGATTATTTACTAAGTATACTAGCTTAATATTAATTCTTAACTATTATATATAATTAGCTATCTAGGGCTAGATTACTTATATATTCCTAAAAAACTTATAAGGAAAATTTTAGAATATAGATATAATTATTATATATATAGAAGTATTTATTATATATATAATTACTTCTAGAGTTTAGTATATTTTTTAAAGATATATAAGGTTATCTAAGGTTATATTAATAGGTATCTAGCCTACTAACTATCTAAGCCTTCTAGATAACTATTATATAAGGAACTCTAACCCGTAGGGGTATCCTAATAGCCGCTAGAAGAATTATTAATAGATTTTATTATTAGCCTTCCTTTAACTACTAATAGCTATAATTCTTTACTTATAATAATAGATAAATTTTCTAAGTTTATTTATCTAATATAAGTAATAAAATAGATTTAGTATAAGACTAGGCTAATAGATACTTTAATACTATCTATAAAACTTAGGGTATATCTAGCTATCTTATTTTAAATAGAGACCTAAAATTTACTAGTACCTTCTAGAAAACCCTATTTACTAGATATAAAGTTTCTCTAGGAATAACTACTATATACTATCCCGCTACTAATAGCTAGGCTAAATAAATAAACTAAATAGTAGAGATAGCTTTATATTACTTATTAATTAGCTAGTATAAGGAAAACTAGGATACCCTTCTAATAGAAGTTAAGTACGCGTTAAATACTTTAAAGAATACTAGTATAATTATAATACTATTTAAAGTTTTATATAAGGTAAAGCTAAGAGGGTTCTTATTATTTATAATACTAGAATCTAACTTTATAATAGGAAATTTTCTTTATAATTAAGAAACTATTAAGAATAATATATTTAATACTATTAAATTAGCCTAGGCTAAAATAGCTTATAAGTAGGATTTAAAATATTATATATTAAACCTATCTAGATATACTTATTTAAAACTAGTAAAAATAGGGGATACTAGTTATTATATCCCTAAAAGTTTATCCCTTACTACTAAGAAGGTAGGGCCTTATAAAATTTTATAAAAAATAAGCCTACTTACTTATAAGCTAGAGCTTCCTCCTAGTATAATAAAGATTTACTTAATTATCTTAGTTATCTATCTTAAATAATTAAAAGCTAACTTATATAATTAAGATATACTCCTACTAGCTCTAATTATTATCTAGGGTTAAAAAGAATTTATAGTAGAAAGAATAATTTAAAAGGAAAAACGGGGTAAATAAAATAGGTATTAAGTTAAGTAGAAAGGTTATAAAGAGGATACCTATAAGCCTACCTAGAGGCTTAAAGAAGATATACTAGATATTATTAAAAAAATTAAGAAGTCTTATACTTACTACTAGGATAGAGATTAAAGAATCTACGTCTATACTAAGATATTAAATTAGTAAATAGTAATAAAATAGAAGCTTTATAAGAAAATTACTATTAGATAAAAAATATAGTAATAGCTAAAAATATTAAAATAGGTACTCTTATACTTAATATTAATATATATTCTTTTACTTATACCTTAATTTAAATTATAACTTATTACTTATAATAATAGATTATTATACTACTATTACTATTAAAGTAAGGTCTTTATTATATTACTTTTATAATTATAAAGAAGATAAATACTATTATTATTAACTATCTAAGGCGTAGATTAAGGCCTACCTAGTAGATTAGTTAAGGATTAGGGTTAATAAGGGCTATATCTAATACTTCCCTATTATAGACTTCTATAAATTTAGACTATCTATTAAAGAAATTCTTAAATATCTACTTAATACTTCTAGCCTACTTTAAGTATAAAGATTAAAATTTAAACTTATTAAGATTCTAAACTATTTAGTAGGAAGTTAACCTATTTACTTGAATTAATATTTAAACGCCGTAGTATTAATATTCCTTTAATATAATATTTTTAAAAAGCTATTACCTTTATATAACCTTATCTATCTAGTTCTTAATAACTAGTACCTCTCTTTCCTACTCTAGGGAATTCTAAGGAAATCTACTTAGAAAGTATAAATCTAGCGGGCCTAATAGCTAAATAAAATTTCTTTAAATATATTTATACTAGTAGTATATAATAAAAACCTTTATTAGGTAAAAGAAGATATTATTTAATATCTATTTATACCTCTAGTTATATACTTTAAGGACTATAATAAATACCTTTAAGGAATTATATTTATACTAATATAAGAGTAGACTTAAGAAGAAGCTTAAGTCTAATTAGAAGCTTTTAAAAGATTTTAAGTATTTAACTTTATTACTACTAAGGCGGTAGTTAATCTTTAAAATAAAGTTAAAAACTTTTCCTTTTAAGACCTTAATAACTACTTAGAATTATATTTAAAAGCTCCTCCCTCTTAAGTCTTTAAATTTAACTAGGATCTTAGATACTTAAAAGATAGTATTATTAAGGTATTAAATAAAAATATAAGGAAAAGAAAAATAATAATAATAAATCTAATCTTAAATATTTTTAATTCTATTAATAAATTAAAGGAATACTAGGAAAGGAGACCTAGTATATTATTAGATATTAACTAGGACGTAGAGTTAGGAAGTATAAATAGCCTATTATTAAGTATTAACTAGGAAGTAGACTTAAGAAATAATAATAATCTTAGGATAAATAGTAGGGGGTCTAAAAATACTAATATTATAGAATTTAGGTAGGATAAAAGAAGGTTAATTATAAAGCTTAATATAAAGGAAACTAGCTAATTTTATATTATACTTATAAGTAAACTTAAGGAGTACGCTAAGATTATAGATAAAGATATAGCTATTACCTATTATAATCTAAAAGGCCGTATTAAAAAGGAGGTTTATAATAGGAAAAATACTAGGGAAAAATTTATAAGCCTAAAATTATAGGAATAGGTAGATTATAATAATTACCCTAAGTAGCTTATAATAAATATATTTCCTAATAAAGTTATATAAGATCTAGTAGTAGAAATTAATAGAGATAATTTTATAATATATTATTAGGCGTTTATAATCCTACTAGATTTTTAGGCTTTCTAGGCTATACGTCTTAATATTAAAAAGCGGAGCTAATTCTAGAAATTAAATTTTAATACTAATAGATAGCTTATAGGTAATTTTTAACTATATAAGGCTCCTATCCTTATAAAAGATAATAAAGGCTAACTCTAATTTATAATCTAGAATAGTTTTTAACTCTATAGAGATATAGGGGAAAGAGTAGGAAAGAGTAGAAAAATTAGCGTAAGCTACTAGAAATTTACTAAGGAAAAGGAGGTCCCTAGTATATTAAAAAAAGACTAGGTATAGGTTTTAAGGGACCTCTATCCTATATATATAATACCTAGTAATTAGGACGTACTTAAGAAATTACCCCTAAGAAAGCGAGTAAAAATAGAGAAGACTAAGGCGGCTAAGTTTAAAAAACCTAAAGGTTTCCTAGTATTAGATATAAAGTCTAGATTACTAAAATTCTAAAAGAAAGGAAAGACTAAAGGTAAGGTAGCTAAGTCTAGAAAATATAGAGGTTTCCTAGTATTAAGTATAAAGCCCGGATTATTAAAATTCCTAAACCTATTTTTAATAGATAAACTAATAGCTTTATTATTAAATTAAAGGACTATCTTAAATCTAGAGTAAATTTAATTAAGTCTACTAAACCTACTTAAGTTTCTAAAAGTAAGAATCCTAGAAAGGTATAAAATATAATTATAAAAGTAGGTAAATAATCTTAATTAATAGGTAATAGAACTCTAGGCGCTTACTATATTTATAAATAAAAAGGTTAAGGCCTTAACCCTTTTTTAATTATAATAAGACTAGTTATTATAATTACTATCTAATAAATTTAATAAACTTACTATTACTAATAATAATACTATTAAAGAATAATATAAATTAGATATTAATAAGATTTTAGAGAAGTTAGATAATATAGTAGTTATTCTAAGTAAATACTTCCCTACTCTAAAAGCCCTAGTATTAGAATATAATCTAGATAATAAAACTATAACTTAAAACCTTAGAAATTAGCTTAATTAAGAGGATTATATTAAAATAGATAAGGATAATAGATTATTATAATAATAGCTTAGGACAAGCCTTTTTATAATAGTAGGAGATATTATAATATACTTTTATTAGTAATTAATATAGCTTAGCGTAATCTACTTAGGGCGCTAAGCCTAATATAGCTTAATTTAGATAGGTAGACTAGACGTCTTAGTATCTAGAGAATAATAGCTCTTATAACCTATAAATTATACCGGTTTATTCGTACCCTAATATACCCTTAGTAAAGGCCTTATACCCGTAGGCCTAGGGCCGGCCCTAGGCCTGTCGCAGCGTGTTATAAGGCCCTAGGGTCGCTCTAGGCTTTAAGGGTAGCGTCACGTAACTACTAACTAAGTAGTATTTTTAGAATTTATTAATTTGTAAATTTTAGGAAGTTATAGAACTAATTACTAAGTAAAACTATATCACGTAACTAATTACTAAGTAGAACTTTAAATATTTTAATATTCTATAATCGACGGGGGACTTAAGTAGCGTACCCTAGAGCTACCCCTAACGCTACCCTAAAAGCGACCCCGGAATTAATCGATTTAACTAATTTCTACGCGGGGGTTATACGCTAGGGAGGGCTATAATATTACAAGTACACCAGATAGTTCTTGTAGTACGCCTAACGAGAGTACTTCTCGTTACAGCTAGGTGGATTACTAAGCAATTAGTCGAACCACATTACAGGTGGATTACTAATGCGATTAGTCGAACCATATTACAGGTAGATTACTAATACGATCCACCGAACTATACCTCTTAGCAGGATTTTATATATCTATATAGTAGCGATGCTTTCCTACCTAGATAGGAGCTTCGTGCTTAACTCATGTTATTAACCTAGATATCTCCTAGATACTAAATATAATACTCCACCTATATTAGACTAGTTTAGTACGAAGCCTATTTACCTTAGTCCTTAACACTCCTCTCTACGAGATCCACCTAGACTCCGGAGCCTTCTAGTTAGAAGACGACGGGTCGTAACACTTTAAGCACCCTCAAGATAAGTACCTCAGGATAAAGGGACCTCACCCTAGGTGAACGCGGTCCACGATAGTTAGTAATAGCAGAAGTTAAAGAAGGTATTAAGGTTACTAAACTAGATTTATACTATAGCGATCAAGATAAACTTAAAGAGTAGTTAGTATAGATATAGCTATACTTCTCTTTTAATAAAGACGCTATTAGGTTAAAGAAACAACTACTATTTATAATAACTTATATAAGAGGACGGGCCTAGAGATAGTCCGCCCTATTTCTTAAATGATATATAGAAGATCCCGACGACGACGACAATATCTCCATTAAGTTATAGATAGAGAGCTTGACGCTCTTTTACTAGGAGATAAGACGGATATTCGGACCTTCTAATAAAGTAAGCGTAGTAATAAGAGTCATCTAGCACTTAATATAAAAGAAATCGGCATCTAAATACGTAATATAGTTCTAATAGTATTCTATAAGAACTAACTAGGATAATAACGCGCTAATAGTAATATATTAGAGAGGATTAAAACCTCAGGTAAAGAAGGAACTTATACGAGACGGAGCCGTTTATAATAACTTAGACTTATTAATAAGAGCCTTAACACGAGTCGATAACTAGATCTACGAGTTAGTAATAGAACTACGCTATAATAGTGGAGTTTCTGGACTCGGTTATATAGGACTCTATTCCGGAGGAAGTTATAGGAAGAAGCGGTTCTCACGCGATCCTTACGGTCCGATACTAATAGAGTTAGACTTTACTAAGAAAAAGAAACCGTTTAGAGGTAAGAAATAGTAAGGGGGTAAGAAAGTAATGAATTGCTATAGCTGTAGTAAACCGGGCTATATCGCTAAAGACTACAGGTTAAAAAATATAGTAAAACGACCTCAGTTAAATATATTAGAAAGAGTTCCAGTTAGAAAGACTAAACCTCTAAGGGATTAATAAGAAACGGAGTACGACGACACCGAGCTAGATATAATTATAGATGATTTACTAGCCCTCGTTAATCTACCTATTAGTAGAGAACTATAATCTAGAGAAGAAGAATTACGCGAAGAAATAGCTAAGAAATAGAGGAATATCGTAAAGATTAAATAAAGGCTAGCAGATATTCACGAATAACTTAAGGAATTAGACTCTAATAACGGATATAATAGTAGTTATATTCGGAAGGGAAAACCCGAATAAAGCCGAGAAAGCGAGGATGATTCTAACTAGGAAAACCTCAGCCAGACTTCTAAGAAAGAAGGTGATAGAGTAGTATCTCGAGCTTCTATATTAAAAGATCTATAGATAAAACTCGAGGAACGGGTAGAGTTCTACCAAGAAAAAGTAGTAGGAGGACTTCTATAGAAGGAGTTTAGGAACGACTTAGTATATCTATAGCACGGAGTAATATACTAGTTAGCCTGCGCCGACGAAACATATATAGTTTACTACTAAGCGAAGATAAACTTAGGGAAATCTATTAGAATCTAAACGTATAAAAAGATTTAGTCAAGCTATAATAATATAAGTTGTTATTAGCATTTAGTAACTAAAAGATTAAGGAAGTAGTTTCTAAACTATAACTAAAGATGGTATAGTAGTCTTTATAAGCACCTCAAGTATGACGAGTACACGTTAGAGTGCTACTTAGATAATTAGTATACCTGTTTCTACGACAACTATAGGAAGCATATATATATAAAAAGAACTACCGGATTCCTATCCTTTTCGGGAAAAGAGTAATCCCTTATACTAAGGGGAAGTATAAGGAGATTAATATCCTTACCCTAAAAATATATTAGCTATATTTAACAAACTACGTAATATATATAAATATACCGGTTAAAATAGATAGTTAGCGGACTATAGTAATAATAGATTCCGGGGTATCTGGAAACTTTATCTCCGAAGTACTAGTACGGTTAGTAGGCCTACTAACGCGGAGAAAGAAGGATCTATATGACTTACGAATAGCTGACGGGTCAACGCTATTAAAAGGAAGCGTAGACGAGGAGATAACCTCGCTACTATTTATAATTCAATGATACTATAAGGAAATGTCCTTTAATATTATAAAGATAGCCACCTATTATATTATATTAGGCATGCCTTAGTTAGAAAAGTATAACCTAGCAATTAACTAGAGAAGAAAAGTACTTAAGTTTAAGCGAACTGGCGATATTACTAGATTCTAACCTATACGTCGATAGTAGATGACGGTGGATAAGAAATCGAACCGAAGAATGGTTAAGGTATATATTACCTTAATTTCGAATAAAGATGACCTTAAAACATAAGGATCCGACTTAATAGATACTAGTAGCGGTCCGCCAGGTCAATAAGTTAGAGTTCTTAGAGTAACTAATAGTACTCCTGATATCCTATAAGAGTATTAAAGATAGAAACGCCTCTTTATAAAAGAGATAATAGTAAAAGCTCTACCTAAATACTAACCTTAGGATTATAAGATTAAACTTGAACTAGGGAAGGAACTAACGTTTAGACCTATCTATACGTTATTTAAAAAGGAACTTATAATACTACGCGGGTACCTTAATAAGAACCTAAAAAAGGGATTTATTCGAGAATCCAAATTACTAGCAGGATATCTAATACTCTTCGCGAAGAAGAAAGACGGATCCTTATAACTATACGTAGACTATTAAAAGTTAAATAATATAACGATTAAGAATCGTTACCCGCTACCTAATATTAGCGAGCTGCAGGATTAGCTAGCTAAAGCAAGGATCTTTATAAAACTAGATCTTCGAGGAGCGTATAACTTAATTTAAATGAAAGAAGGCGACGAATAGAAAATAGTATTCAGGACTCGATATAGATATTACGAGTATCTAGTCATGCCGTTTAGTCTTACCAACGTACTAGTAACCTGCTAGGTATTAGTTAATAATATTATACGAGCTTATTTAGATCTTATAACGATCGTATACCTCGACGACATATTAATTTACTCTAAAACTCCTGAGGAATATATCCTTTATATATAAGATATATTAATATACTTATCGCAAGCTAGACTCCTCTTAAAGCTAGAGAAATGCGAGTTTTATAAGACCTTAGTTAAGTTCTTAGGGTTTATAGTAATAACTAAAGGCGTTCGTATAAGCCCTAAGAAGATCTAGGCTATATAGGAATAGCTTATACTACACGATATTAAATTAGTATAAGGGTTTCTAGGATTCGCTAACTTTAATAGACGTTTTATAGAAGGCTACTCTAAGAAAGCCTTACTACTAACGGAAATTACTAAGAAAGATACGGGATTTTAATAGGATACTAACTAGAAGAGAGTATTTAAAGAACTAAAGCAAGCTTATATAAATCCTCCGGTACTCTACACGTTTCGTAACGGAGAACTAGTACGTATTAAAACAGATGCTTCGGATCTTATAATCGGAGCATGCCTCTATTAGTAGAAAGACGGCAAGTGGTATCTAGTAGCATACTACTCACGTAAGATGTCTCCAGCAGAATAGAACTATAATATACACGACAAAGAGCTTTTAGTAGTCGTCTATTCTCTATAACATTAGAGAGTATATACTAAAAGCTATTCGGAACTTACTATCTTTACTAATTATAAAAATTTAGTAGGTTTTACGACTATAAAAGAATTAAATCGACGACAAGTTTAATAGTCTAAACTCCTTAGGCAATATAAGTTTAAAATTTAGTACACCCTAGGAAAAGATAATAGACGAGCAGACGCTTTAAGTAGACGATCTAACTATATATAAGTAAAAGATATTACTACTTAACCTATCTTGAAATAAGAAAACGATAGGTCGTTAGTACCAGTAAGGAATCTAGCTACGACTATACGAGTCACGACACATGCAGTTCCTAATTTAAAGGAAGTATACGAGAATAATAACCTAGCCGGACAACTTAGGAAGGAACAGCCTAGCCGGGACCTATTACTATATAAATAGAAGCTATACTTGCCACTAAGAGTAATAGAAGAAGTGATTAGGGATTACTATAATAATCCTTTACTAGGATATCTAGGAGTATCTAAAATATTAGAACTCATTTAAAGAGTGTACGCCGTACTAAACCTGCGAGTGTTAGTCGAGTAATATATCAGGGAATATATATGCTACTAGCAGAATAAATCTACAAGATATACTAAGTACAGACAAATTTAGTTTACCGAAGTTCTAGATATACTATAGAAAGACGTCACGATAGACTTTATTATAAAACTACCTCGGTTAGTTAACCTAGTAACTAATAATAAGTACGACTTAATAATAGTTATCGTCGATAAACTTACTAAGTATGCCATTATAATCCCGTATAAGGAATCCTATAACGCTAGCCAGCTTGGATTCATTTTATTAGACAGGCTGATTAGAGATTATAGTATACTAGAATTAATAACTTTAGATAGAGATAAACTCTTTATATTAAACTATTAGAAGACTTTAATCGCGTTAATAGGAACTAAACTACGAATATTAATAGCCTATTACCCTTAAACGGATAGATAGACTAAACGTACCAATTAAATAATAGAAGTATACCTTAGATACTACGTTAATAAAAGGTAAAATAATTAGGTTACGTTACTCCTAATAGCATAGTTAGTATATAACGACAAGAGGTTAGATATAATAAGGCTATCACCGTTTTTTATAAACTACGGTCGACACGTAAACTTATTCCTAGATCCTTAATAAGGACTAGATACTAAAAGAGCCTTAGTATTAACTTCTGATATGAAAAGCCTGTATAAAGACATATAGTACACGATTAGCGAGGCTAATATTACTATAAAGAAGTTAGTAGATAAGAAAAGAAAATTAGGTCCTTAGCTAAAGAAGGGGGATAAAGTATACCTCCTTACAAAAAATCTGAAAGGTATAAGACTAAGTAGGAAACTAGACCACGTTAAAGTCGAACTATTTTTAGTTATTAAAGAAAAAGGACCTGTTAACTTTAAGTTACAGCTCCTACTAGACGCTAAAATATACCTAGTGTTTTATATCTTAATATTAGAACCAGCAGACCCTAATACGCCTTTATAAGATACCTTCTATTTTCAGATAGAAGAAGAGAATAAATTCGAAGCCGAAAGGATTCTATCACAGAGAGGTTAGAATTACCTAGTCAAGTGGAAAGGATATAAAGACTCGGAGAATACCTAGGAACTAGTCAGGAACCTTGTGAACTGCCAGAGCATCCTGTAACGATTTTACTACTATCGACGAGACTACTCTAGTTAAAGCCCGGGGGGATTTTAATTTACTTAGAAGACACGTTAAAGAGGAAGTCGTTAGGATTAACCGTAGCACGTTACTTATCCGCCTCTACCTCCTTAATATTCTTTAACTCCCCTTCAACCATCTCACGCTCTTATTTCTCGAGAGTAGACACCTCCTTATTATAACGTATAAAATAAGCTAGAGCCTCGTCTACCTTTTTCTTCTTATCTTCCTTCTGTTCACGGATCCTAGCCCAGCGAGCAGGAGAGAAGGGCGCAAGATTATAACTACGGCCCTTGCGGGCGCATTCGATATATCGGTTAGAAGTACTACCGATCTTATACTTCTCCGGACTGTGCGCTTTATCGTAGTTCCGGCATACGCGTATTAGGATAGTAGGGTTAAAAGAGTTTATTAACTGACGACGACGGAACTTAGCTAGAAGACGATATCTATTAGTAGGCATAGTATTATAAGAGTTTTCGGGACGAAAACTAATGAGGGGGAACCTAATATTATAAGCACACCAGATAGTTCTTATAATACGCCTAATAAGAGTACTTCTCGTTATAACCAGGTGGATTACTAAGTAATTAGTTGAACTATATTACAGGTGGATTACTAATACGATTAGTCGAACTATATTACAGGTAGATTACTAATGCGATCCACCGAACTATACCTCTTAACAGGATTTTATATGTCTATATAGTAGCGATGCTTTCCTACCTAGATAGGAGCTTCGTGCTCAACTCATGTTATTAACCTAGATATCTCCTAGACACTAAATATAATACTCTACCTGTATTAGACCAGTTTAGTACGAAGCCTGTTTACCTTAGTCCTTAACACTCCTCTCTACGAGATCCACCTAGACTCCGGAGCCTTCTAGTTAGAAGACGACGGGTCGTAACATATAATAGGGGTAATAGCGTAGTAGTTATATTAATTTAGAGTATTAATAATAATATAATAGCGTTAGTTATAGGAAATACAACGCTATTACTTAGTACTTAGAAGCCTAGCTGTAGGGTAGTATAATACTATTACCTAGTAGCCGGAAGCCTAATCTTAAGGTGGCGCGACGCTATTACCTAGTACCTAGAAGCCTAATCTTAGTACGGCCCTAGGCGGACTCGTGTCTACCCCTGTAGCCCTAAGGCAAGCTTTCTCAGACTACAGCCCTTGGGGCCTAGGGCGGCCTAGGGCCCTAGGTACCCTTCCGGGTTTTTAGAAATTACTAACGTTATTAACGCTAGCGTAATATAAGTTTTAAATACAGTCGATTTATATAATTTATATACGCGTAGAGTACCTCCCCTAGCCTAGCCTTGTATTCTATATCTATATTATATATACTATTAATTATTAATAAGACTTAGCTTAGACTAATCGTCGAGTCGGGTTTTAGTACTATAGATTAGTACCGACCCGAATACTCGGTACTACCTCCCGGTACCGACCCGGATACTTGGTACCGGTTTCCGGTACCGACCTGAAAAGCCCTCGGTACCTTAGCGAGTTAGGTTAGACCGACCCGACTCGCCAAGGTATCGCTAAGACGCCAAGCCCCTGATAAAATAGTAAGGGACACTAAAAATTTTCTAGAATTACCCCTATACTAAAAATAGAATTTTTTTAATTAGAAATTTAATACCCCCCTTAATTCCCTAGGTATATATATTACCTTTTTATATTACCTTATTACTTAGGGGTATTACCTAGGTAATAATAATAATAATAACTAGTAATATAGTAGTAAATCCTATATATAGCGAGGAATACTACTATAAATAGAAAATATTAGTAATATTATAGTTATTATTTTTATAGGAATAGCTAATTAGCTATTACCTTTTTTTATTACCTTATTTATTATTAAGAATTACCTAGTTAGTAATAATAGTAATACTTAGTAATCTATTAATAATTCTTATATATAATATGAAATATTAATATAAATAAAAAATATTCCTGATATAATAGTCTTAGTAAAATAATATAGTAGATCTAATACTCGGTACTACCCCTTAGTATTAACTCGAATACTTAGTACTAACTATTAGTACTAACCTAAATACTTAGGCTAGGAATTTAGTATTAACTCGCTAAGAGTTAAGTCGGGAACCTAATTTAAGTTTAAAGTACTAACCTAACGCGGTTAGTCTAACTTAGCTACTTATTAGAATTACCTAGTTAGTACTAGCTCTATATAGTTATTATATTATAGCTAATTAGTAGAACTTATCCTCTATTAGTTCTATTACCTAGTATTTCTAAAAGTTATTAAATATATATTTAATAACTTATAATTTTATTCTAAGCCTTAAAGCTAATATATAAGCGTACCTATTATATATAGGAAATATATATATTTCTATAATATATAAGCTCTCTAGTTTACTAATATAAAATAATTAGTATAAATAATTATAAGTAGTTATAAATTTAATTTAATTATATATAAGGACTAGTTAGGAATACGGTACTACTATCGACGTGGCGTCTATAGTACGTAGTAGTACTATACTACCCCTTTACCTATAGTATATAGAGGAGGGAATTCCCCCCTAAAAGGAAGGGTAGTAATTAGTCTTATTATTAATAAGAATAGAGAGTTCTATATATATATATATATATATACGTACTATTTATAGTACTTATTAACTATATTATTACGTAGTACCCTTATATTTTAATTACTCTATCCTATTTAGGAGTAGTAGCCTAACTATTAATAAGATAAGTAGAGAAGGGTTATTATAGGTATAAGGTAAAAGGGTTAGTTAAGTAGCGTAGATAACCTACCTAAATATAAGGGATTAGGCTTATAAAGAAAGTAAGTCTTAAGAATTAGTTAATAAATTAATAATAGATATATTATAATTATAACTAACTATCTAGGGGTAGCTACTAGGCGTATAAACCTAGTCTCTACTACCTAAAACCTAAGAAGTACTATTATAAAGGATATAAGAACTTAAAGAAGAAGTCTTTAAAAGGTAATAGATATAAGATCTATAATAATATTTATAAGAGTTAGAGTAGGAAATATATACTAATAATACTACTTAAATAGGTTATTACTATTACCTATTATTAATAGAAGAATTAGAATTAAAGCGTCCTTAATATAAAACTTATATTCTTAAGCTATAAGACCTATATATATATAATAGAAAGTTAGTATAAGAATATTAAAAATAGTTTAATAATATAATTAATATAATTAAAATAAGTATAACCTACTTTTTTAATAACTCTATAAAAATCTAATACGCGTTATAATATATAGCCCTAGACCTTAAAGCTATATAGTATAAGTATATAAAGGATATACTAAAGAATAAATAATCTTAGGGATACTTTAATAGTTTCTTAATAGATTAAATAGAAGATCCTTAAAATTAATACTTTATAATTAATAAGCGCTACTTAAAAGCTAAGTAAAAGGAATATTAAAAGATTATAAACTTTGTAAATTACCTTATTAAGTTAAAAAGATAACTTAAGCTATTAATAGAGTATATACTTTATAATAACCTTCTAAATAAGTTATATAAAGATCTTTATAATTAACTTATAATATAATTTAATATCCTAGAGATAAAGGATACTCTTATTATATTAATAACCTAATTAGAGCCTTATATAATACTACTTATATATAAAGATTAAAGGGATAATACTTCTACTAGGGGTTAATATCCTTAAAGAGGAAGAGGAAATTTCTAAGGGTAAAGAGATAATAGCTTATATATAAAGTAAGAAGGATAGGGCGCTATTAATATATTATTATACCTTCCTTAAAGGCTTAAGCCTAACCTTTCTACTATTAAATATTATAATTATTAAAAGAAGGGATATATAACTAAGGATTATTAAAGTATAAAATTAATAGTTATAAATATTATAATTAATAAGCTTATAACTAATAAAATATCTAATAATAAGCTAGCTAAGAAAGGCTTAAATTTAAAAAACCTTTAAATATTATAATTATATCTACTATCGAAATACAAGGGAAGAAGTAGATATAATAACTTATTATTATAATATAAATAGAGCTTAAGAACTTATAAAGAGAATTCATTATATAAATTAACTTTAGAGTAGATACTAATTATATTAATATATACTTAATAAAGGAGTAGAATTAAGAAATAGACCTTAACTCTAATAATACCTTATATAATAAAGTTAAGAATCTAATATTATTACTAAGTTTTTATATAAGAGAAATTAAACTTATTAATTCTAATAATATTATATAATATTATAAGGGCGCCTTTTATATAATAATAAACCTTAATTATAACTTCTACCTTAAATATTTATAATTAAAGGAATAAAATTCCTAAGTAGATTAGCTTATATAAAACTAGTAATTCCTTATTTAAAAAAAGTAATATTAAGGAGTACTTTAATACTATTAAAGCCTTAGAGGAGTAGCTTAATAATATTATATTTTTATAATATACTTAGAAGTAGGTAATAAAAGCCTACTACTTAAAGTTAAGCTTCCTTTAAAATTTTAAAAATTTTAAGATATCTTTTTAATTAAGAATACTAGGGTACTACTAGTTTATATATATTATAATTATATAATTAATATAAAGGAAAATAAAGAACCTCTCTTTAATCTACTTTATAACTTATTAGAGAAAGAGTTACGCGTATTAAGGGAGGACTTTAAGTAGACTTTAAAAAAGGGGTAGATTTATTATTTTATAAGTTTAATTAATATATTAATTCTTTTTATATTAAAAAAGGATATAATATTATAGTTATATATTAATTATAAGGCGCTTAATAAAATTATAATTGAGAATTATTATTTACTTCTATTAATTAATAGAATATTAATAAGATTAATTAATATTAAGTATTTAATTAAGTTAGATCTTAAGGATATATATTATTACTTATAAATAAGAAAGGATAATAAATAGAAGATTATATTTTATATAAGGTATAACTATTTTAAATATATAATTATATTTTTTAAACTTATTAATATACCTACCTTATTTTAAGTATATATTAATAAGGTCCTAGTAGGACTACTTAATATTATATATATTATTTACCTAGATAATATTCTTATTTATTCCTAAGATAAAGAGTCTTATATTAGAGTTATAAAGGTAGTATTATAATATCTTTATAAATTTAAACTTTATATTAACTTAAATAAATATAAATTTATAATAATAGAAGTAGAATTCCTTAGCTTTATTATTAATTATAATTATATATATATAAATCCGCGTAGAGTAAATATTATAATAAAATAGTTAGAACCTAGGAGTATTAAGGATATTTAGATTTTTTTAAGGTTTATTAATTTCTACTATTATTTTATTAAGTATTATTTATTTATAATTATAATATTAATAGACTATCTAAAAAATAATTATCTATATATTAAGAATAGGAAATTAATATTAAGTAATATTATAAGAGTAGTATTTAAATAGTTAAAGTAACTATTTTAAGAGGCGCTATTACTTATATATTTTAACCTTATAAGAGAAATTAGATTAGAGATTAATACTTTAATACTAGGTATTATAATTATTCTATTATAAAAGTTCTTAATTAATAATAAAGGGATAAAGGTAGAATAGTATCTAGTTACTTTTTATTCTTATAAATTATATTTAGTAGAAACTAGATATAAGACTTATAATTAGGAACTACTTATAATTATTAAGGTATTCTAGATATAATAGTACTTTTTAAAAAGTAGCTTATACCTAATTATAATAATTATTAATTATAATAACTTAAAGTATTTCTAAATAATATTATTATTAATAAAGAGATAAGTATATTAAGTAATAAAGCTTATAATATATAACTTTAAGATATACTATTATATAAATATTAAGAACCTAGTTAATACACTATTAAAGTAACTAGATTATATATTAATTATAAATAAAGAAGATACTTATCTATTAATATTATAAAATAAATTAAAGAATATTAGGTATATTCCTTTTAATAAGTATTATATATATAATATTTATAAAGGTTTATAAGATAATAAGGTCTATAATTATAAATAGTATAAAAGGTTAGAGATAGGGCTTAGAAAGCTTTATACCCTAAAAATAGGGGAGAGTAACGCGCTCTTAAGAATATAAAGTAGTATAAGTAATAGCTTAAACCCTATTATAAGATAGTTTAATATTAATTAAATAGTACTTAGAAGGTATATTATAATTATATTAATAATAGAGCGCGTATAAAATAAATATAATAGCTTAATATTAGAGATATTTTAATATCTTTAAGAGGGAGATAAAGATATTTATAATAAGAAATAATTATTAAAGTCTTAAGGTTATAAAAAAGCCGCTAATATATCTTTATTAATATATAAGATAGGGGTCCTTTATAAGAATAGTATAGTTTTTATACTTAATAATAAAGTAATTAGATAAGAAATCTTAAAGCTTTATTATAATAACCTTTATATTAGCTATTATTTATAAAAGTATATATAAGAGCTTATTAAGCGGAAGTTCTATTAAAAATTAATAGGATAAGATATTTATATTTATATATAAGAATATTTAACCTATTAATTAATAAAGCTATATAGATATACTATTTATAATATACTATTATTATTATTAATACTTATAAGACCTTTTTAGGAAATTATAATAAATTTTATTATAAATCTCCCTTTAGATAAATAAAAGGGCGGTATTTATAATATAATCTTAATAATTATAAATTATTATATTAAGGTAATTAAGTATTTACTTATTATAAAGATAGTTAATATTATTAATATTATTAACTTATTATATTATAAAATCTTCTTAAAGTTTAGTTATTTAAGGGTATTATTAGTAATTAAGGGATAGTATTTATAAGTAGCTTCTAGGTAACTATATATTATTATATTAATATAAAAAGAAAGCTTAATATTACTTTCTATCCCTAAATAGATAGTTAAATAGAGAGATAGAATAGTATACTTGAATAGTATTTATACTACTATTCTACTTAAAGATGAGATAACTAGGTAGAGTTACTTTATTTAATAAAGTTTATATATAATTATATTAAGTATATTAATATTAGTTTACCTTTATATAAGGCGCTTTATAACTATTTACTTAAGCTAGATATAGAGCTTTTAAAGCTATTATTAAGAGAAGTTTTATTAATATAAAAAAGGGTTAAATTACTTTAAAAATAAAGGGAAGGTTTAGAGTAGTACTTATATTAAATATAAGCTATATAAATAGAGTATATAAATAAATAGTAAAAGTAAAGATAATATAATATAAGTAATTATATCTTATTAAATATAAAGTATATTAAATTAATATAAGTAATTAAGTAATTATTATAATATTATCTAAGGCCTTTTAAGGTCTTTAATTATATTAATAGTTAAGTATATAAGTTATAACTACTTAATACCTTTTATATATATAATATCTTTTATATCTTACTTATAAAGTTATATTAAGGTAATAATAAGAGTATTATAAAAGCTATATAAATAGAGCTTATAAATAATAAAGATAAATAAGAAGTTAAAGCTATTCTTAATTATAAAACCTCTTATAATAAACCTTAATATTTAGTAAAGTAGAAGGGTTAATCTTATAATTATAATTAATAGTTATATAAGTAGGACTTAATTAATATATTAAATATATTAGAAAGGTTTAAATAAAATTACTCTAAGATATAAAGTTTATATTATATAAGAGGGGAAATAATTTCTATTATTATTAATAAAAAAGAAAAGATACCTAATATAACTAGACTATTAAGGGCGTTATAATAGAGGGCTATTATATTATACTAGTAGTAGTACTAGGCCTATTACTACTACTACTATTAATAGGATCCTCCTTTTTATTCTTATCTTTATCCTTTATAATAGGAGGAAGGCGCTCTTATAATATATTAGTAAGGTTATAATAAGGTTTTAAAGGGGAGATAAAGTAATATATATATACTAGTAAAGGATATTAAGAATACCCTTAAGGGTATTTATAATATAGCTAGTAATAGTAGGGTCTACCCTAGCTAAGATAGTAGTAATAGAGGGGGTAGGGGTATAATAGAGGTAGTAGTAGTATTAATAGATAAGCCTATTAAAGGTTTACTAATATCTAGTAAGCTAAGGAAGATTAGAGTTAATATTAGAGGTAGCTACAGTATTAGAGGCCTATAAGAGGTATAAGTAGGAGTAGTAAGTAAGGGTAAAGATCTCCTATTTATATTTTATATTAAGGTCTTTATAATAGTTATATCTTATTAAGCTAGGGGAGGTACGTGCGTAGAGTATACTATTAAAGGGGTAAGTAAAGCCTTAATTAAAAATATTAGACTTATAACTCTTTACTTTAAAATATAGTATATTAGAGGTATACTATATAAGATAATATAAAAATAGGCTATAAGTAATTTAATAAAGGAGGTTAAGTATTATTATAAGGGGGGATAGTAGGAGCCTTCTTTAATTAGTAGAGGATAAGTTAATTATTAAGGATTACTTATAAAGTAATTAGTAGGATTATAAGGAGGTATAATAAGGCGCGGAGGGGGTAATAATATAAATAAAAATTAAAAAGAACTTAGTATAATTAATAAAAAATAAAGATATTATAATTAGAAGAATAATATTAAAGTTATATAAAGGAGGTATACTTTAAGTACTTAATAAACCCTTAATAGTAATAACTTCTTATTTACTTTAAAATACTAAGACTTTTAACTACTTTTATAATAAATTAATAAAGAATAATAGGAAATATAATAGGATTATATTATAATATAAGGATTATATATAAGAGTATTATTTATAATTATTATAATTTAATAAAACTATATATTCCTTAAGGCTTAACTTAGGGGCCTTATAATTAATTATATTATTATACTCTTATTAGAGGTATATTCTATTATTAAGGGAGTATCTTTTATAGATTATAACCTTTTATACTCTTAGAGCCTAAGAGCCTAGATAGGGAGATAATTATAAAGACTAGTTAGGAATATAATACTACTATTAATATAGTATCTATAATATATAGTAGTATTATACTACCCCTTTACCTATAATATATAGAGGAGGGAATTCCCCCTTAAAAGGAAGGGTAGTAATTAGTCTTACTATTAATAAGAATAGAGAGTTTTATATATATATATATATATATATACACCGTTTGTAGTACTTATTAGCTACGTTATTACGTAGTACCCTTATATTATATATTAAACCTTCTTAATAACTTATATAATACTAGTAATCTCTAATTTAATAGGCTAATAGTTCTTCTTTATATTATTAAGATAATAATTAAAAAGTATAATAGGCTATATATTAGTTCTTATAAAAGGTCTTAATAATTATATAAAATCTTCCTTTATATAATATATAATAGCTATAAATCCTACTACTTTTAAGGTATCTAGATTTATATATAGAACTCTATTATAATTATAATGAATAAGAAATTAGGGAGTCTTAAATATATCTTATAAATCCTAAAAAGTAATAAGGTCTTCTTATATAAGCTTATAAAAAATTACTCTAATTACCTTCTATTTTTATATATAATCCTTTATACCTATACTAAAGCCTTTATTAAGAACTACCTTTCTCTTTTATAAGGGGTCTACTCTCTCTCTATATCTCTTAATTAATAAGTAGAGCTAACTAGTTAGTTTTAAAAATATTTCTAGGTTATCTAGATTCTATAAGAATTATAGTAAGGTAATAGCTATAATTTTCTCTTTTATTATAAATATATTAAGGCTATTAATATACTACCCTAGTAAAGTAATAAATAGATAGCTAATAAATAACTTTATAAGAGAAAGGCTTACTTATTTTTAATAAAAGAGATTAAAAACTTTATATAAGTAACTTAGATATTCTTATAAGGTATATAAGTAGATAATAATATTATTAATATAAGCCTTTATAAACTCCTAATATTCTTAAAGTATAGTATTAGTTTACTACTATATATATAATAGGGAGCCCTTATAACTTATAAGGGCTATTCTTAACTATTCTTAACTATTCTTAACTATAATAACTTACTATTATAAGCTTATACTAATCCTTTACTTACACCTAAAATTAGTAGAACTATCTTATAATATTAATAACTATTATATATTAATAACCTTATACTAATACTATTATATTAGCTTATAAGGGGAGTAGATATATATTATTCTTTATAATTTTATTAAGCTCTTATATATTAATTATAATTACTAGCTAGAAAGATATAGGATAGTATAAGATATTAGTCTCCCTAGCTATTCTATAGTATAGTATAGGTTTTTATAGGATAATTCTATAAGATAGGATTTTTATAGAACCTACTAGTAGTATAGGATATTTATAGGATATCCTATAATTAGTAAGTATATAGCGTAGTATTTTTTAAAAAAAATTCTAGAAATCTTTCTTATATAGAAAGCTATAACTAGCTAGCTAACTAGAAAGGTAAATATTAGCTTTCTAGTTAGCTTTCTAGTTATAGCTTTTTATATAGTAAAGATTTCTAGAATATTTTTTTTATAGAAAATACTACGTTATATACTTACTAATTATAAGATATCCTATAAATATCCTATACTACTAGTCGGTCTTATAAAAATCCTATCCTATAAAAAAATCCTATCCTATCCCTATCTTATACTATTATAAAGATACTAGAAAATGCCTATAAAAATTCAAGATTTTTACGTAGAAAAAGTATACTTAAAAGTATAATTCTTTTATTCCTTAGTAAGTAATAGTATTTAAAAGGTAAATTTAAGTCTAAATATAATAAATATACGTATAAACTATTATGAATACTAAGACCCTCCTTAAGTATTATAGGAGTTATAAGGTAAATATTAGTAAAGATAGTAATTTTAGACTAAGAGATTATTTATAATAATTACCTAGTATTAGAGTATTAATAAATAGTTATTAGGCCTACTTATATTATAACTCTACTATAATATTACTATTTAAGACTAATAGGATATAACTAAGTATACTATTATTAGATAACTTATTATATTAATTATTATTAGGAAAAGATATTATTATTATTAAGATAGAAGTATTAAAAGACTAATATTATCTACTAGGTACCTAACTAATTATAGGATATCTAGTATAGTAATATTCTATTCTATTAATAACTTCTATACTACTAGACTATTTAATATAATTCTTAAATTATTATATCCTTTATATTATAATATATCTTTTATACTCTTATAGTAACTATTAATAGTCCTACTAGATTTATTATATTAATATAAAGGAATCTATTAGATATAAGAGTTAATATAGCCTAATATTTATCTAGCCCTTTAAAGTTTAACCGGCGGTATTTAATAAATTAAATTAAATAATAGAATAGCTTATTTTTATTATTAAAAAATCTAATATTATAATCTAATATAAAGATATAACTATATAATTAAATATAATATTAAGCTATTTTTATACTTCTAATATTATAATTAATATTCTTATAAGCTATTAAATAGCTTTTAATAGGATTTAGGTATTAATAATAAGTTATAATTAATATATTAAGGGTAGTCTACCTATTATCTAATAGTATCTACTTTTATATAATATTTTTTATTATTTAATTAGATATATATTTAGAAGTTTTAGGCCTAATAATATAAAGGTTTCCCTATCTTATTACTTATAATAGAGTTATATATAGCTAATTATAATTAAAAGTAGGCCTAGTTTATAAGTTAATATTTATATACTTTATTAATTAACCTTATAATTTATTAATAATTATAATAAATACTAGTTAGATAGAGTACTAAGTACTTATAAATTAAGGGGGTAAGAATCTACTTATTATTTTCTTTAAATTATAATAGTATCTTAAATAGTATTACCTTCTTACTATTATAAATACTACTTATAATCTCCCCCTTAAAGATATACTTATTATATTTTACTACTTATAATTAAGTCCTATTATATAGATATAATAGATTAAGGTTCTTTAATAGTATAATTAATACGCCTAGCTTAATATATAACTTATAAGATAATAGGGAGGATTTATAAAACTTATAAAAGTATTTAAGAGGGAAGAGTTTATTATCTTCTTTTAATATAATATAATTAATACTCTAGTATATTATTATATTACTAGGGATATATAATATTATCTTAGTATTAATACTAGTAATATCTTTATTAATAATAATAAGAGTAGCCTATTTTAGTAGATAAATCCTTTAAGAGATATTTATCCTAATATTAGTATAGATATTCTTAACTAAATTATTAATAGTATTTCTAGGGGTATAACTATATTTCTAATATAATATATCTTTATTAATAGTAGGGCTTTTCTAGATATTAATACTTTTATTAATAGTAAGGAGATTACTTATAAATAGTCCTATTTTATAATATATAATATCTATTAGATTAGGATTATTAAGTTATTTATTAATAGTAAGATTTAAATATATAACCTTATTCTAGAAATAGGCCTTTTAAAGATATACTTTAATAACCTAGCTACTAGATCCTCCTAGAATAACTAGAAGTATCTATTAGAAGTCCCTATAAAAGTAGATTACTTTACCCCTAAAATAAGCCTAGCTATTATTATAAATATCTTAAAGGCTATAATTAATAGCTTCTATATTATATTAACTTTATATAAGAGACTTATCTTAAAAGATAATATAAGCTTATTTAATTAACTTAGTAAGATTAGTCCCCTTCTTAATCCTATATAAGGAGGTAGTATTAGAGTCTAAGGGTATCTTAAATTATAAGTAAGTAGTTATATTTATATTTATATTTATATTTATATTTATATTTATATTTATATTTATATTTATATTTATCTTTATATTTATATTTCATACTCTACTATCTAGCTACCTAGAATTAATAAGGATAGTTTATATTTAGCTTACTAGAGGAAATTATAATATATAAAAGAAAACTTTATCCCCTACCCTATTTATTATTATATTTCTAGATCTTTAAATATTATATACTATCCTATCTTAAACTTTTTATACTATCCTATTCCCTTCTTTTATTAAGGTTACCTACCCCCTTACCCTCCTATTAGAGCCTTCCTACTCTTATATAACCTTAAAAAGTTATTCCCTTATTAGTATAAACTAGCTAAATATACCCTATTAAATAACCTACTTAATTACTACTTTTAACCCCTTTAAGATTAATATTATTTAGTAGAAATTATTTAACCCTACTTTTTAAAGTATTTCCTCCCTTTTATATAATTAAAGTAGAATATAAGTATATATTTAATATTTTAATACCTTTATTTATATTTATAATTAGTATTATTAACCCCTAGTACCCTCCTTTTATATAAGAAGGCGCGTAGTCTTATCTTCTTTATATATAACTAGATATCTATAAAGCTCTTAACCTTAAAAAGCTTTATACAAAGATTAACTCTTATCTTATAAATCTTACTTCTTTATACTATTATCTTAGCTTAATTAGGTATATTCTCTTAATATCTTAGCTAGCTCTCTTTCTACTTCTCCTTTACTTACCTCTTAATCTTTTTAAGAGTAAGGTTATCTCCCTTTATAACTTCTCTACCTTTAAAGCTTTAAGTTATTATCCCCTTATCCCCTCCTTTTATTATTATTTAAAGGGCTCTCTTTATTTAATACTACTTTTCCTTTATTAAAGTTTTTATAACTCTCCTCTTCCTTCCCTTTTTCCCTCTTAACTTATAATAGATCCTTATATTCCCTTCCTTAATTAATAGGTAAATCCCTTATATTATTAATATATATAATATTAATTAATTAAAGCTTATCTTTATTAATAAGACCTTTAATTCTACTTTTAATACTTATATATTAATTACTTTAAGGGCTTTAAGTACTATCTTTAAGTACCTATTTTATATAATTTCTACATCGGTAATTCGGGGATAGAAGCCCTAACGGCTAGGGGCGGCTAGGGGCGCCCTAAACTATCAAGTATAAGTGCTAGCTCTTAGGCGCTAGGGGCTAAAATCCGTAATACTATATTACAGTATATAAATATAGTAGAATTAGTAACTTTTATTACTATATACGCGTATATAGTTATCTTTATAAACCTCTATTATATTATTATCTACGCTTATTTTATATAGTACCTTTTTACTACTAACCCTAATATTATTAAGTAAAAATATAATAGTAATATTACTCTTATAATAGTAAGTATAGTAGTTTATATATATGGTATTATTTCTAACTACTCCTTAATAAATAAATAGATTAATAAATTATCTATATAATTATAAAGACTTATAGTCTTAATTATTACCTAACCTTAACTTAACCTCTCTATTTAACCGCGCGTATTTTAGGAACTTTTAATACTTTATATTATTATTTATAATAGTTTCTAGTAGCCTAGTTTAGTAATATTATATAGTAGCGCTATTCTTCTTTATCCCTAGCTTTTTTATCTAAGCTATATATATAAGGCCTAGCTTTATCTTTTATTACTTCACTACTCCTTTAACTTTAATAAGGTACTCGTTACCTACTACCTTAGGCTTTATATTAATATTAGTAGGATCCTAGGTAGCCTATTTATTAATTAATAGTTAGTATATAATTAATATATAACCCTAGGAAAGATAAATATCCTTAATAGTTACTACGCCTTTTTACTTTATAACTATAGTTATTTATAAAGACTAGGTATAGTTAGAAATTATTAGTATACCTAGCTATTATAATTTAATTAAGGTTATACTTTATTATAGATAGCCTCCTCTTAGCCCTACTCCTACCTCTATTCCTATTCCTCTTCGTCTACCTACTTCTCTATTAGCTAAGGTAGGAGAGAAGTTAGGCTTAAAGAGGGAAAGGTAGCTTAACGCTAGGCTAACTTAAGCTAACCTAGGCTAACTTAGGCCTAAATATTATTAACTTATATTTTATTAGTACTATCTAGTATTTCTCCTATTCCTTAATATTAGTTATAATACTCTCATTAGTATATTATATATTAAAGTACCGTTTAATAGAGCCTACTACTTAATATTAGCCTATATTTAAATTTAATAATATATTAACTTTCCTTTTAAGTTAACTCTAATCTACTTATTAAAAGCCCCTTTTTATTTCTATTAATAGGAGTACTATCTAAACTATAATATTATCCTTAGGTTAGATTATTAAAGTCTAGCTTATAATTTAAGTTATTAAAGTTATTAAGCGAGTCTTTAAATATAAAATTTATAATTTCCTTATTATTATAGTCTTCCTTTATACCTAAGATTTAGATAATAATAGCGCGTAATATAATCCTAATTACCTCTTATTTATCTACTCTTTAATAGTACTATATCTCCTTAATTTATTTAAAGGGTTTTAAAGATCTTATTAGTATAGCTTTTAAGATTTAAATTTAAAGGCTTATACTCTTAATAATCTAACCCTTAAATTTTACTATTTATTATAAACTATATTAATATTCTTTAATTATATACTAGATTATTATTAATACTAGAATTATTAATTCTAGTATTAAGGGATTAAATATATACTTTATTAGTTTATTATTTCCTAGGTTTCTATAATTACTAAGGAAAAATAGGGAAGTAATTATCTTAGTAATTATATTACTTAGGAAAGCCTTTAATAGCTTTAGCTAAGATTAGATTAATAAAAGTCCTAGATTTAATTTAAAAACCTATATTATAGATATTAATACTTAGAAAAGCCTTTCCCTTTAGGAGTATCTTTATATACTTATTATAGCTGCTAATAAAGGTATAATAGCTCTATATAATATCTTAAGCCTTCTCTATTATATAGCCGCGGATTTTACTAATTCTATTATAAATCTAGCTTAGGGTAAGTAAGTTAACTTAGATTTAGTATAATAAATATTAACTTTCCTTACCTCTTATAATATTAGTATTCTATAAATATTATAGTTATACTACCCTTCTACCTTTCTAAGATAATTTATAATCCTTATCTAAATCTTCTTAATTAGTATACTTAGCTATACCTTCTACTATATATTAACCTATAGCTTATACCCTTTATTATAGACGCCTATAATTATAGTCGCCTAGATATATAATATTATATTTATTATAACTACTTTATACCCTAGAGTTAAAACCTATTTAGGGCGTTAAGGTATCTAACCTTAAAGGTATTAACCCCTACGCGATAGATTATTATAGTTAGGTATTTATAAAGGATAGGAGGATACTAATAATAGGGGGTCTTTATTAGAGCCTTTAAAATACTTTAAACTTAACGCGAGTATACTCCCTTATAATTATAATTAAGATTAAGGGGAGCGAGGTCTATACTTTTTCTTCTTCTATATATTCTTATTATTAAATAAAATAACTAAGGAGGACTAAGATACTAATAAGTACTATATAAGGTTATTAATTAATAGTATACTATAGCGTATATCTATAATAGTAATATCCCTATATTATTATTAATAATAATAGCGTAGGTCCTTTAATACTTTACTCCTATCTTTAAAGGCTCTAAATAATTAGAAAGCGCGTTATCTAAGGAAAATTTATCCTAGGATAAATAGGTTAATTAGCTATATACGCGGTTTATCTAGACTAGGAAGGAAGTCTATATACTTCTAAATAAGATAACTTTTATTTATTTAAGGAAGAGGTTATATTTATATATAAAAGAATAATACGTAGATAATAGTAATTATATTAATAGTAGAGGATTATTAAATAAAGAAAGGATAGATAGGAGAAGATAAGAATTAAAATAAAGGCTAATTAGCTTTTATAGCGTATTTAATAGCGCGTTTAAGCTGGATCTAGCCTAGATTTAGCTTAAACGCGCTATTACTTATACTAACCCTCTTTTTAATATTTATACTTAGTATTACTACTATTATTATTCTACTAATCTACGCGAGGAAGAAGTATCTTATAGATATTAGTCCTAGTTATTATAGCCTAAAACTTACTAATATTAACGCTTATCTTATTTATAATAATAGAGTAACGCGTATACTATATTATAACCTAGATAAAAGAATAATAAATAGTAAATAATTTTAATAATATAATATTTTAATTACTAGTTATTTTCCTATCTATAATTACTATCTATACTAGGAAAAGTATATATAGTATATATATATATTTATA
>JAABUV010000440.1_pt1 | contig 62709 bp, 86 predicted proteins | sample 5559971 | NCBI WGS metagenome assembly JAABUV01 (sample SAMN10711881, study PRJNA513362) | rock metagenome | isolation source: Antarctica rocks | place: Antarctica: Victoria Land, Knobhead nord | collected 2015-12-19 | reverse complement strand
TTCCCTATTATTCACCCCAAGCGCGCTACGCAAATAAAGCCAATTTTTGTGTAACGTTTTTTTGTGGGGAAGCCCCCGAGGCGTTCATCGATTCTTTCTGACTCAAAGCAGGCTTATTGGCGCTTTCGGCCAGACTCCCTAGGAGTCATGTGAAAGATTCAATTGGTCCTCGAAAGACCTGTTCTTCGGGTTCGAGGAAAGGACCTTTTTCCATTTAGCACTGGGCCCACTTGGTGCAGCATTGGCCAAGAAAGCATAACGCCTTGAAGTGTAGAATCGTTACTCAGAGAAATCGTTACTCAGAGACAGAAGAGGGTTGTGGGCCAATCGGAAAGTAAAAGCTATGTGCGGAGTGGGATATTCGCCTCGTGGATGCCTAGCAGTGAGTGTCCTCAGCAGGGCGCAGGACGAAATGTACGCTACAAGTACACTTATCTCCAATATCACGCGGGCATACGGGGTCGTCCACCCCATCAGAGTACTAAACGCCCCGTCTTGACCTTGCTCACGTGATACCGATATATCAATGGAAGAATATCATCCTACGAAACAATGATCTATGATCTGATCTCGTCTGCCAACGACAGTATCACCCCAAAGGCTTTGCCAGTGCAAAAGGCCAATATGCGACATTTTAGCATAACAAGCGGTATAAACCCCTTTTGCTAGTCAATACTCGAACTTCGCGGTAATTCCATAGCAGTATGCCATGCTCGATCAGAAACTTATCTCTGTCGATAAGAAGAATCATTGTATACCCCCGTCAACCATTCTATCTTAACAAGAACATAATTGATGCTAGGGCCAAGATACCCACTCCAAAATACTCGCCGATAACATAAGTCTCCACTCTTCATCTCTCACACACATCAAAACATCCCTCTACCGATCTCTCCACCAGAATCTCCCCATCCGCATCCCCCTTCCAAAACTGCCATACTCAAAGACCATATATCCCATCCAGTACCTTCAGTAATACCATCGCAGTACATTTTCCTCCTCCTCCTCCTCCTCCTCCTCCTCCTCCTCCTCCTCCTCCTCCTCCTCCTCGTTATTAGAAGATCGAGATGCACCTTTTGTGAAGCGCTTGGCAAGGTAGAGGTTGAGTTTACTCGTGCAGGAGTACATCGCTAAAATACCTTCCAGCCTCCTAACCCATCAGCTTCAATAGATACAGTTCCAAATTTGAGTCGTTGGCTATTGAACACAACCTACAACATACTCTACTCCACTACCCCGTCATTCTATCGACTCGCTCTAGATCATATGAACAAAGAGAGCCAGCTTCTGGACGGTATTTTGGAAAAGAGCTTGGGGACGGACGTGAGAGAAGATGTTGGTGGGGATATATACAAGATTGCCACCAGTCTACACAATATTCCTCAGCGCAGAACGATGCCAGACCATTCGCCACAGCCAGACTCTCATTTTCCGATCCCAATGTTGCCCAACCTGTTGCTTCTACTCCTACCTTCACTTTACTACTCTCCAGCACCCGCTCGTATTGTTCCTCAGTTTTACGGTTATGACGCGGAAGCCGAAGGTACGTACTGATCTTCACCCGGTTTGGGAAAAGGGTCGTTCTTACCATTGACAGGGACCAGGTACTTACACGATTTATTGTAATACTCTAAGATAGCTTCTGCTAAACGTGAATGAGGTGGTATTATACTCCTGGCGCAGAAAGTCAAGGTGGTTCACCGTTCCGAGTGCAATAACTCTGTACCTACTTCCGCGAATGATCCAATCACGTACCTTTTCGATAGTTTGGGATTCGGGTCCTAGGTCTTTGCCGATTAGTTGCCAGAGGTTTTCTGCTTTGAGTGCCCATTGCTCTATATCCCTTGTCAATGGTTCTCCTCCTAATGGATTCCGGATAGTCTCTCTGAAAAGACGTTAATAGTCTCCAATGCACATTACTCTTCCCATGTCCTCCCTTCCACCAATCGATTCCTGCACATCGGACAGCTCTTGGTCTCTTTGGCGCTCGATATCCATAGCTATCTACAATTACCGCCAATACTGTGGCCACACACAGGGGACGTTCATGGGCATATCTCGATGTGGTGCCGTGAAGTAACGTTCATGGCGGATGGAGCATCATTCATCAGCTGCAATGTCTCTCATATTTGCGATGGTGAGCTTCTCGAGAAACTTACGACCGAACAGTATCTGCCGAGAAGTCATGCCGTTGTCTTTCGTATTAAATACGCTACTTGAATTTGCGCGTTGACTAGTATGGCCGCTGATACTGACGAGTGATGAGCTTTTTCAAAACGATTGTGCAACAACTTTCAATATGAATGCACGATGGGCATGGAATTGATAAGAGCCGGTATTGCCATCCAGCTATGTGTGAATGGAGTCGAGGGATGAAGCTGGATGGCAATGCCGGCTTTCATAGGTTCCATTCCCATCGTATCGAAACCTATTCCACAGTCCTTGGTTTTAAAGACAATCACATTGTCTCTGCTTATTATCGACTTATGTGTCCACACAAATATGCAATTCACACCTTCGATAGCCTGATCCAAAACCCTACTTAGCCATAGTCGCCTCAAAAAACATCGGACAAGGGGAATGTACAGCTAGCGACGGACTGCGTGAGTGATAGAGACATGTACAGCTTAGGGGATTAGAGTTCGATACTTGCTGAGTCCGCGAATGACAGCAATCCCTGCAGATACCATAAGTCCTTCGCTTTAGCTGGCCGCTCCCGGTCTTCTGATAACTCTCGTGGGCATGCCGTCCACGGGCTTCGCGGTTGCCATAAGGACCTGGTAAGCTCTCTCCCCATCTGGTGTGGTAGCCACTCCTGGCTTCGCCGTGCTCATATTGAGCTCCTCGTGTGCGGGCTTTATGTCAAATGATCGCAGCATGAGCGCCATGATCACCTTCGTCTCGATCATGGCAAGCTCGGTACCGATGCAGTGTCGCGGACCGAATTCAAAAGGACGCCAGGTGCCTTTAACAGGGTAGAGCGGGTCTCCTTCCGATACGAGCCATCGGTCCGGGATAAAATTTTCCGGCTCTGGCCAATATTCGGGTCTTCGATGAAGAGCGTAGCCGACTGGCCATGCCATGAACCCTAAGTAGGTTTCAATAACATACTCACAGCAGTAGGCTACTAAGGATCGACCTTCTACTCGTCTCACTCACCTTCAGTAGGATATTGCTTGCCATCGTAATGTAAGAAACGGCCAGGAAGGCCCATACGGATACTGCTGGCCGGCGGGAACAGCCGCAGGACCTCCTTGATGATAGCGACTGTGTATGGGAGCTTGTTCAGGAGATATGGATCCTCTTTTATAGCAGCCGCAGTGTGCTCGACATTCATCCCAAAGACATCATCGTACTCTTGGCGCACTCGTTGCAGAGCGTCTGGATGCTTGGACAGCAAATAGGCGACATAACAAATGGTCGAGCTTGTCGTATCATGGCCTGCAAACATGAAGGTCTTGATCTGGTCCATGGCAACTCGTTTGAATGTAGCATCAATGGTAGTACTATTCGTGTCGTTAAGATAGGCACTTAAAGCTAGATCGATCACAGGTCTTTTCCTTTTGTTCTCCGTTTCCTTTTCCAGAAACCCTGGACGGGCAGTAAATCGCTCGTCTATCACCGTCGAAATGAACCTATCCATTCTCCATTTGTTGTACTGGAAAACGATAGGACGTAGAGGACTCAAGATGCGGAAGGGATTAAACTCGTTACTTCGAGGAAGCCATGTCACCTGGTTCCGGAAAGCTGACACAAAGTCGTTCTCAGAAGTCTGAGCGTGCATGCGAACATCTCTGGGCAAAGCGATGAGCAGTTGCATCAATGTAGTCGTCAACGTATACTCACAGTACAACCCTACCAATTATATCTACAGTAGCTTTCGTGGTGGCATCTTCCAGCGAAAAAATATCCTTCGCAGTCGCGTGCTTTGCTAAAATTTCTGTAAAAACCAAAGCGTCGTCTACTATTCCATCCACAAGACTCATCATATGGGCGTTTGAGAATCCAGGATTGAATATAGCCCTCCACATCTTATGCTCTGGCCCGTTCATTGTAACCAAGTTCTCCGACCCAGTCAACGGGCGGAGCATATCGACAAGCGCTACGTGTTTCGGGAGAGAATTTTGCACTGTAATTTGGTTTGCCACGTCTGGATCGATGATGGCACATATGGGATGTCCAAACGGCCACGTGTCTATGTAAAAGATGGGAGGCAGATTGTATTTGATGCGTAGGTAGTGGACCATCATATGTGGGTGAGCATTCTTTGGAAGGGAGGCCATAACCTCGCCGATTGCGGGAAGGTTGCCCCACAAGAAGCTGAATGGTGGTTTCGGCTAGGGGGCGTTAGATGAGTATTTGCAGCATGAAGTCTTGCGTACCAGGCCATCGAGTGCGCGCCGACGCTTGTATAAAGTGACGAAGAAGCTCACAATGAGCCCAGCAAGGAGCACGAATATTGCCTTTCCCACAAGTGCTAGATCCAAGACATCCATAGTCGATGCGATGTGGTTCTCGCTGCTTCAATGCCGGGATGAATCGAGGGAATTCAACTGTCGCCGCCCATCAACCGTCATCAAAATTGACTCGTTGCAGGTACGAGTGAACTGTGGAGCTCATGGATGATGAGGATGGTAATTTGCGTTCCTGGGCTAGAACTAGTGCTGACATGGTGGCTGGGAAATCCTACAGCAAGCCGTCTGCCCGACCACCCAGACGCCAAATTATGTTGGAGGATGATATTGACGCGTTGTGATTGATCGCGCGATGTTCTCAACCCCCGTTAGCCGCTTGATACAGGGATCATGCAGTTAGGCCGGGCTACAACGATGTGACTTTTGCGCAGGATCGTACCGTTGTAGAGGGATATCCTTACAGCAAGGACCATGTTGGAAGATTACGGACTATATCCTAGGTAGAAATATTAAGATGGGCAAATATACCAAAAAGACCGTACTCAAACAGTCTCCCCAACTATTAGTACCGTACCTTACCTTAGTGTTTGATAGCCAAGACGCTAGTATGGATGGGGCTAGAGACCATTCCTAACAACAGGAAGCAGAAAGTTCTCCAGTCTTCGGAGAGAGCTTGGGAACCCCACACCCTTATAGGGCCGGATCCGTCTATGAATATTACCTACCTACCTAGTCTTCGGAGAGATTTGCCTGTTAGTAATGGACGGCGCAGCTACACCATGATTGTCAGGCAACGAAGCCTTGATCCGATGATCTCCTTATGGGAATTACTTCTACAGCTAGGCTCAACCAATAAGGAAAGCCTACCCGTATAAGCCACCGCGCAACTTAGACCTTGCTTTGTCTTATGCGATGAAGGTGTTTCAACGGATGGCTTCCACTGTATCCATGCAAATTGGTAGTCAAGCGAATGGCATCTACGGCATCTATCTGATTTTGACGCAACTCCATCAAAACATATGGCGGGCTGTGTAAAGACTCTCATCATTTACACGTTCTTGGTACGCTCCTTCTGATATGCTGCAGTAATACACAGACGAGCCAGAATGTCATTGTTAAAGCCGCACCGTATCATCTCCTTAGTAACGAGCGCGATATCCTTAAGCGTTTCCAAGCCATACCATCTCTCCGTAGTCTGATCGACGAGGTTCAAGATCCTCCTTTGCTAGTCTTGGAACACCTTGACAGCAATTTATTGATCGAATCAGCGGCAAAAGGGTTTCAGTCCTCGGAAATCAAGCATATCGCAAAGGCTGTCCTACAAGCGCTCGCAGCTTTGCACGAGGAGGGGATTGTCCATACGGGTACGTGAAAAAGTAACGGCAACAATATGTCACCATACAACAGCTGACTCCTAATAACAGATGTCAAACCTGATAACATACTCGTCAACTTTGGTAGCAGTGAAAGTCGCTTCAGCGACATTAAGTTGGCGGATTGCGGAGATAGCACACACGTTGATTCCGTCGTCGAAGAGCACATCATTGGAGCAACTATCTTTCGGAGTCCTGAAGCGATGCTAAACCTTATATGGGGTCCAGCCACAGATATTTGGTCTTTGGGCGCTACCGTAAGGCCCACCTCCGCGACACTAGCAAATGGCTTCCGTCTACTGACTCTGTGAAGCTTATAACTCTGGTATGGGGACAGAATTGGCATATTTTCAAGCCTTTCGACGTCGACCCGACGGACTCGGCATATCCTATTGAGGTATTGAGACGGCAAGACAAATATTTTGGACCTTTTCCACTAAGCTATACAAGCCTTGCGGATGATGATAGACTCGATACGCTCACAATCATTACCGAATCAGTAAAGAAGCGAACGCCTTTCGAGATGGCTTCCTCCCTGGAAATCGCCAAGGACGATCGGGATTTTATCCGCAAACTAATGCAGCTGGACCCAAGAGATAGACCGTCGGCCAAGGAGCTACTGCAGGATGCGTGGTTTACAGAGGGCATAGCAAATTCCCAATGAGTCACAAGCAGCCTAAGACAGTATCCAAACATGCGAAGCGATGAGTTGGGACGTAGTTGCCTGAAATGGGAATCTTTGACCTTATAATGCTCTTGGGATTCGATCTACACCAGCAGAGGAAAACCTGATGATGTCAGAGATAAGAAGAAGGCTTTACGAAGGCTGTACAAGATGCTAAGAAACCTCTACCAGATGGTACTCAGGAAATCGCCATGAGGTAAGTATCTACCTTCTGATCCCACCATCAGCTCGCTCATAGACATGGCGAACACACAGAAGCCGAGCACGCAAGTGACAACGACAGCGTGACCACTACAGTGGAGTGTGCTATGACAGGACCGATCAGAACCGAGCACTTTCCACGAAAGTAGCCGCATCATGTAGCAACAGACGTCTTAAAAGGACTCCGTGGGGCTGTCACGGTATTTCCGCAGGGTCGAGGTACACAACCCATTTACGCACTGCTATCGTCGGGTTCAGTAATTGCAACCACTAGTCATGGAAATCGTTGGCAAGGGAGTTCGATAGAGTTGACTGGATGCGGGAAAAGCCTGCTTCTAGCCACTACGATTTCAGATATCAGTCGTCCGATCATCGTGACAAGATCCTAGATTGACACATAGGGACGACATTTTCTGCATTGTCGAGATGTTACCAAGCCCGGTTCTTCAAATACAATTCTTCCAGCTATGTAATCTTCTAGCTTGGTTATACCTTCCGTAACGATAGTACCTTGTGCAAACGACACGTTGTTATATAGTGAGACCGGGATTATAACGATTGGTTGTAACTATATCCGCTTAATAACGATACATAGCTGTGCAACTAACTATCTTCAACGATATATCGTCACATTCAAAGTAAGTCTCGCATGGTACCGTTATCGACTATGCTTTCATCCATTTGTCATATTCTACAAATCTTCTACTCCTTCATGCCTTCCCTCCTCTCCTCCTCATCGTTCCACACAAAAAACCACAATCACCCTGCTCAACACCAGTCCACAAACGCAAGCTCAAACGGATCCAGGTAAACCACTTGGACAGCGAAACGCTACAACCAAAAGAGAACAATGCGAATCGAGGTTCTATATGGAGCAGATTGATCCTGAGGTCTCGAAGCCCAACTATACCTATTGTGGAAACTTCATTGCGCCGAATGCACACCTGAAACAGTAACCCCAATCTGTACTGAGTGGATCTCTTCCATGGCTGTGCGTGCAGGCTGTCTTAATTGAGTGGGCGGGTTTTGCAGCTATCTACCTTACCTTCGGTTTCAGCATGGTAGTTTCAAGAGAAAGAATTTTGAAAAGCGACATAATTTACTTGGAGGAGGATCGATTACTTTCTGGGTACTGTTTCCCCAGTGGCTGATGTGTTACAACTACAAGCCCATTGGAGGTTGAGGGCTGCGACTTCGGAGATGGAGTGTCCTGGCATAGGGGGGTGCATCGCTATTTTGGCTTCTATAACAAAGGTTCTCTTAATGTATGTATATTGATATCTTCGTATGTCCGATCCCCTCCGATATCCTACCACTCCATCCCAAACATCAGAACGCATGCCATCTAGCTCATCCAAAGATCCATCCCCCCACTCATCACGGCCCCAATAATCACCTCTCCCACTTCTGCTCTATCTGCCACATCTTCCCCACCTATCCCTCAAATCCATAGCTCCCCTTCAATTTCGTCACCAAGTCCACATATTGCTTCTGCGCATCCTGAGGGCTCGTCTTGGCATCGACAACCTTCTTCCAGGCATTGTACTTGTATTTCTCCTACACCGAAACATATCGTATCAGTATGGGCGCTTGTTTTCCGACGTATTAATCGTAGCAATGGGATGGATGATGGTGGACGTGGCACGAACCTGAAAGGCAAAGCTACCAGGCTGCACCGCCTTGCTGAAGTCTTCGCCCGTTCCTGTCTTGTAGAGGCCATAAAGCTGGAGCAGCCGAGATCCATTGTCAGCCTGTACTCTGGAAACTGTTTATCCGAGGGTTAGAGGAGGATGGTGCAGACCTCTAGGAGCTCGTCATTGTTGGGCTTGGCTTTGAGCTTGCGGGAGTCGGTGACGGCTGTCTTGAAGGCGGGTGATTGGGTGACCATGTTTGCGACTGTATGTGGATTTGTGTGTGTCTTCTTATATGGGGTTTTCGAAGAAGATCGATGTTTGCTGAGGGAGGGTGACGCAAGATGTTGGAACGAGTCGGAGCTGAGCCCCGCAAGTGGGGCGGGATTGGACCCTGAAATCAAGCCTGTGGCTTTGAGCGGCAAGGACGGCAGGGCTGGACTTGGCATGCGGAACATCGCTAAAGTAATGAGGGGTAATTGGACTAGCGTTGGAATCATAGTAGCAAACAATATCAGACGACAAGACAAATCCTACCCTTTTCTATCGCTACCACAATCTTGGTAACTTGTACGGAGAAGCGTCACATTAAACCAGAATCCCATTCTAGACAAGCCGAGGACCAGTAGGACTAATAAGAGATATATTAAGAAGAGGTAGCCATTTGGAAAATCAAGGCTACAATCGATGGTGGATTTTTGTGTGGTAATGGGTAGGGTAGGGTAGGGTAGTTCAGGTAGTATAGGAGGGTGGGGTAGAGATTATACCAAAGGTGATGGAGAGAGGCGTGAGAGGAAGGAGGACGAGAAGGGGTAGGAATCCGGTGGTGGTGGAAAGGGGAACGAGAGGATAGACGGAGGTATGTCCATAGGGCCAAATAGGTCAATTCATCGCCGATCACTGACGGCGTAGAATGATCCCATTGCTGCATCATCTCTCACTCATACATATCCTATTTTCCTGCCTCAAGAGTTGTGTACGCGACAAGACATATCGAGCTGCGTCCCATGGCTTTGTCTTCGAGGAGGAACGGCTCTGGCTGGCTCTACCGCATCGTCCACCCGCCGACATACCTGATTTCTACTGTCGTTGTTTCCATTGGCGGATTTCTGAATGGGTAAGCCTTTGCAGGTATTCTATCTGGACTATGTGGGCGGAACTCAGACTTGCTGTGCGACGGTAGATACGATACCGGTTCGATCGGAGCCATCACCACAATGCCTCAGTTTGCCCAAGTATTTGGGGAGTTCTCACCACTCATGCAGGGATTCACCGTCTCTTTCCTGCTCCTGATGGGCGCACCTCCTGCATTTTTTGCCGGTCAGCTGGCGGATCGCTTTGGCCATCTCCGCGTCGTCCTTGTTGGTGCATCGATCTTCTGTGTTGGATCCGCGCTCGAAGGCGGTGCGGTCCATCTGCCCATGCTGCTGGTCGGGCGTGCTCTCGCTGGCCTTGGTGAGGGCCTTTGGCTGACCAACGTCTCAATGTGAGAAGAGGTCCTCGATCGCAACTGCTACGGACTGATCCAAAACTATTTTAGTTATATAACAGAGATCGCGCCCCGAGCGCGACGTGGCATGCTAGTGTCGGTGCCTCAATTCATGGCCACGGCGGGTATATGCGCCGGATACTTCACCTGTTACGGGACTATCCACATTGCATCTTCGATCTCGTGGCGCCTACCCTTCATTTTTGAGGCCGCTCTTGCTGTTGGCTTGGCGATTAGCTGCCTGTTCCTGCCTGTGTCTCCACGCTGGCTACTCCTTCGTGGCCGACGCGACGATGCAATGCGCGAAGCCGAGCGCCTAACCTTGGCAAGAGCAGAAGTGGAAAAGGACATCTTATCCACGGCTAGTCAAGATCGGTCCCGACTGTCACTGTGGCAAGGTTTAAGTTCTGTTTTTCACCGGCGATACCGTGTGAGGACTAGCCTTGGTCTGTTTATCCTCGGAATGATCCAGTTGTGTGGCATTGATGGAGTGCTTTATGTAAGCTAAGCTCCGGTTTTGGAAGAACACTGGATCCGTTGTGCCACTGACCCTGTCTGCTTCCGCAGTACGCACCAATACTCTTCGTCCAAGCTGGTTTACCGAACGGAACAGCCTCATTCTTAGCATCCGGCCTATCTGCGATCCTCATGCTGGCAATCTCTATCCCCGCAACACTCTATGCTGACCGTTGGGGCCGTAGAACCTCGGTGATCGTAGGTGGCGTGGGTCTCGCCGGATGTATGTACGTGATTGGTATCTTGTATGTTGCGAAGAGTGTACACCCCGCAGGTGGCGCTGGCCGGTGGTTCGTGATTGTCTTGATCTTCGTGTTCGCTCTGCTGTATGTTTCGACTTGGGGGATAGTGGGCAAGATCTACGCAAGCGAGATACAGCCCACAGAAACCAGGGCAGCAGCCAACAGTATTGCCCAAGGCTTGAATTTTGTGAGTAGAGCCCCAGGATCTTGACAACAAGGCGGCCAAAGAAATAGTGCTGATCTCTTGATCCAGTTGACCAATTGGCTTGTTGCCTTCGCGACCCCCATATTTCTTGCTCACTCCGCATATGGCGCTTATTTCCTATTCGGGTCTTTGTCATCGTTTACGGTTATCATTCTTGCAATGTGGATGCCCGAGACAAGAGGAAAATCCTTGGAAACCATTGAGCTTTCCTTTGCCCATACAGGCCTGTTCACCCTTTCTCCGCTGATCAATGCCTGAGTATAGAGTGGATGCTCAGCTATGAAAGACCTTTGTAGTAGAGGAGGAAAAATCAAATGATCACATTCGTTGCCTGCGAATCTACATGAAGAACGTGCGGCAACGCAAGCCCGGACATGGTGCACATTTGTCCAAAGAGGCAAGTTTCGAACTACGCGTGGCTGAAAACAGCTACGAGAACGAACCTACCAGAGACAAGCTGACTTCTTTGCGGCAAATTCGTGATGATCTCGACATTTGTCCCAGTCGGACATAGCGTAGCAGTCGTTGCCGACATTCACCAGATTACGTAAAGTACGTTCTGCAATTTATATGAGGTTGTTCCCAAAAGTCCTGAGCACGCGCTAGCGGGACCAAGCCCCTGGTCCTTGAGTAGTTTGGTCCCAGTCGAATTAGCGCCGATCCAACCTTTCGAGGTTAGCTTCCGAGGATGTGACGACGAATGATTATCTTGCAACAATATTTCTTCCTAGAGTTGCCCAGCTCTTGACAGTGTCAAACAGCAGTCACTGACCGATTCTGCTGAAAATTGGGCCAGACGACTCTTCTTGATCTCGACGCGGTTTTGGGCGTACTGAGCCCTTGTTGTCACATGCATAGCTGGACTCCCGCGAGTCGTGTGCTTTTCTTCTACAAAGGGAATGCCGTTTCAATGTCAACATGGACGCGTTCGTTACCAGAAAGAGGCGAAGAAGTATTGAGGAACAAGAGACTACTGGCGCCATGATTGGTCCATGTATATCTCCTCCACCAAAAAGGAACGCCCAAAGAGAGACTTTTTTGATAGAGTCTGAGATAACTGACCTGACAGGAGATGATGCTAAGAAGAGACCACCTGCTTTGCCGGAGGCTGACAAAAATGGGGCCTTTATCAAATCTACTAAGTCATCAGTGACAGAAACGTCAACCAAGATAATCCCATCTCCAATGCGCCTTAATCATATTGAAGACTTGCCAGCGTCTAGCAATATCGATACTCTTAAGCTGAGTGACTTACTCGGTGACCCAATGATCAAAGAGTGCTGGCTGTTCAATTACCTGTTCGACATCGACTTCATCATGTGGGCCTTTAACTACAAAAGAGCAAAGCCCGGCTGACATGCCCAGGCAGCAGTTCGATTCTGACACACGAGATGCAATACGAATTCGAGTAGTTCACGGATCTTGGAAAGCCGAAGACAGTAATGGCATTGGTATCATCGTACTTCCCTGTCCCATATTCACTGCGCATGCCAGTCCACTAATGGACGACAGGATGGAGCCAGGCGCTACCCCAATATCCAAGTCGTCAAAGCGTATATGCCAGAAGCCTTCGGAACACACCACTCCAAGATGATCATTGTTTTTCGCCACGACGACCTGGCTCAACTCGTTCTACTAACAGCGAATTTCATTGAGCGAGACTGGAGCATGTCTCAAGCCATTTGGAGAACACCCCCACTACCACTTTCACAACACCAATGCAGCTCGACGCCTGCTTTACCACCATTAGGCAGCGGCCCAAGATTCAAGCACGACCTTCTAGCCTACCTCCGCGGCTACGGTCCATCCAAGCTGCAAGACCTTATCAAATCCTTACAGCCGTACGACTTCACCACCGTACGAGGCGCCCTAATCGCCAGCGTTCCCGGTCGCCAGATGCTCCAAAGTCTTGACCCACAAGCCGAAACCCTTTGGGGATGGCCAGGTCTTAAAAACATCTTAAGCCGCATCCCCTCATCCGCTTCCACAGCACCCGCCAACTCCACCCAACCACACATTGTCGCTCAAATCTCCTCCATCGCCTCCGTAGGCGAAAAATGGCTAACCACCACCTTCTTCCCCGCACTCTCCACCCCCAGTAACGATAACAAAACCAACCCCACCCCCACCCCCACCCCCAAGATCTCCCTTATCTTCCCAACCGCAGACACAATCCGCCACTCCACAACCGGCTACACAGCCGGCGCCTCAATCCACATGAAAACAACAACCCCCACCCAACGCGCCCAACTAACCTACCTCCACCCCCTCCTCCACCAATGGTCCCCCCCAAACCCCACCCCTTCAACCCGCAAAACCGGCCGCCACCGCGCAGCACCCCACATAAAAACCTACATCCGCTTCCACTCCACTACCATGGAAAGTATCGAATGGGCAATGATGACAAGTGCGAACCTCTCAACGCAGGCATGGGGTGCCGCTGCGACGCCCGGAGGCGAGGTCAGGATCTGTAGTTTCGAGATCGGGGTTGTGGTTTGGGCTGAGTTGTTTGGCGAGGGGGCGGTGATGGTGCCGACGTTTGGGACGGATATGCCGGCTGCGAGAGAGGGGAGGGGTGTGGGCGAGGAGGATTGGGATGGGGTAGGGGAAGGAGGGGGAACGGTGGTGGGCTGGCGCATGCCGTACGATCTCCCGCTCGTGCCGTACGCGAAGGATGAGAAACCGTGGTGTGCGAGCGAGCCTGATGCGGAGAGGGATTGGATGGGGAGGGTGTGGGTGGGGTATGGGAAGTAAGGCCGTAGGCATTGACGCTTTTTTATTAGGGTTCATGGGCATTGCTAAGGGGAGGAAGTCTTGGTCATTGACTGGATGGATGGGTATGTTCTATTTCGCACGTATGCTCTGAGATAGGGATGGTATGGTTTCAAAGTAGAGAGGAGATTGCTGCGCGGGCACTGGATGAACGAATATGGCTTACTGTAGTTTGCTGGTATGATAAGTCAAGCGATCCTCTATTGAGAGTGAGGATCTCTGCCAGTGCCAGCGGATAAAGATATTCTGCCATTCGACGGAGTACAAGTAGGTAAGTCACAGATCCCACGCTCCACAGCACGTACTTCATGGCGAATATATTAACGATATGAAAACCAGGGTATCGATATCTCCCATATACAAAGCCTACTAAACAAAAGCCATACTTAACAAAAAAACTTATGCAGCAAAGTTATAACTAATCCAAAACCGAGAGCGAATTATCCGCCCGCTTTATCCCAAGTCCTGGCAACCCTAGCATCCGTCTCGAATGTACCTCGGCAAAAACCCCTGAAACGGATGCCGTGCCAGACATGGGATACATGCTCAATCGGTGACATTGATCCATACATCGACTGACTGACTGAATTATCATCATTCACTCATGTGTGTACGTACGAGTCCCAACTCCCATTACGCATACTCAATCCCTAAACAACCCCCCCAGTCAGCAAATTCCCCCCATACACAACAACCACATAGAGAAAAGTCAAACTCACCTATCATGCTCCACCCTCCACTGATCCCCCTCCCCCAACCCCACTTCCCTCAAATCACACCCCTCATGCCCCCACTTCTCCTCCATGATCTTCCCCCCCGTCGCGATCGTCATCTGCAGCGCCTGCTCCCACCCATCCGCATCGTAATAGAACGGTTCGCCTTGTCCCCCTCTCTGCTTCAGCTGCCACGAATTGCGATACGGATCCTGGCGCTTCGCTTCCGCCATCGCTTCGAGCGTCACTTGTAATTCTTTCCACGTCGTGCTGCCGAGCGTGTCCTGCTCCGTCTCCTCGAGGTATTTCTTGTTTGCTCCAGAAGAAGCTGGGATTGATGATGGTGCGGGAACTGGGATGGGTGTAGCGGATGGCGTGGTGCTGTTGGTTTTGGGGTTTGTGGTGTTGACGTTGCCCCCGTCGCCTACACTGACGACCTGCTTCTCATCATCGAACGTACTCCCCGTAATCCTGTCTTCCCTCCTCACCGCCCTCGCTTTCGTCTTCCGCCTGTATAATACCTCCAGATCCCGCAAGCTGTCGCCCACATCAAACACCTTTCCCGCATCCGCAATCGGCGTCGTGAACCCATTCATCGCCAGTCGCGAATGCATATCGCAGTCCGTGCCATAGTAGCTGATCATGCTATCCCAGCCTCCGACTTCGACATAAGCGGCCGTATTGACCAGAGCGAGCCAATCGTAGCTGAAGAAGCGAATGGCCCAGCGGCCTTCCTTTCCTGTTTTCTCGTCCACGCGGTAGCCGGGCGCGACGCTCTCGCGTATGACCTCGACGGCGATTTCGTAGAGGGATTTGTAGAGGACCGCGTCCTCGTGTGTCTGCGGGACGGTGTCCATGTGGGCCCAGAAATAGTAGGAGAGGTTGTTGTTGATGGCTTCGGATAGGTATAGGTTTTGCAGCTGGGCAAAGGATTGCAGGGCAGGCGTGGTCATGACGTTGACGCCGAGGATGTCGGTGAGGCGGTGATAGTCCATATAGAAAGGGTTGGCGGAGGTGAGTAGGCCGTTTTTGTTCGCATCGAAGGTGCCTGTGTTTTCGACAACGTATATATCGCTGGGTGGCCAGCCCGCTGTGATGTAGCTCACTACTACCTGCTGCAGTAGCGGCCAGTATCGAGTGAACCCAATGTATAATCTTGTGTTTTCCGGCACATGCGGCTCTGGTGGTTTGTTCCATGACGGTATCGGAGGTAAGTCCACGGGCGACTTTGCGCTGGCGGCGAGCGGGAAATACTCGCGCAGCAGCGGAGGAGGCTTTTCGGGCTTCGAGGTCTTGTATAGGGGATGTGGTTTCAGGCCTGGCTTTTCCTCTGGAGTCTGGTGCGAATATGGACCAAAGGAGAAGCGCAGCATGAAGAGGGTGAGGGTGACGAGACTGAGGATAAGGGGGAGGAAGACATAGCGAGAGCGAAGTGAGAAAGGCATGCTGGGTTGTCGGGGTCAATCATGAGGATCTGGATACAGTGTTTCCATAGCAAGAATGGTAGGAAGACTGGCTTGTCTCGAATCCTACCATCCCACAGCCAACTGGATCTGTTAGCTTGGCAGATTGGCACGCGAAGGAGGTAGTGAAGAGGCGCTAGGGGAAACAGCCGGGCCGGCGGCTACGATATCAAATGTTCGTTGTTAGGTTCTGGACTGTGCATAAGTAGGCATGAGGCATCCTACCCAGAGATACCTCCGCAATAACACAGACTCCCCTTGATATGATGATTAGTGGACCCGCGTTATTGGGAGAAAGGGAGGTAAGGATTCGCTCCATGCCAGCCTCTAGCCCAATGTTCTATCACGTCCAACCATGATGGATGGCCTTTGTCCCGGTTGTGATTGTTGGCCTTCTTCACTAGATGGCCTACCTGACTTGGAAGACCTTTGTACTGTGCCCTGTCACATGTTGGTCCACAGCGGCCAGGTTGCTACTTCCCAAAGTCGAGATGTCCGGCAGCTCTAAAATACTTCAAGCAGCTACGACTGCATCAAAGCAGTAGCCGTAGTTCATCACACAGCTACTTCTGAAATGGTCTGTCGTTTTACCTGTTGTTTGACAACAACAACAACCACACAGCGCTTACAGATATGTCAGCCAACAGTCCAGCATCGCCATTTACTGGACCTGGACTGCGTCATGGGCGGTCGGCATCGGATCAGCCTATACCGTCCGCCGTCCTCAGTACACCAAACAGCCGTCTTCGCCAAAGTAATGAAGGTCCCAGCACTCTTCCGCGCCTACAAAAGCGGCGCCAGAGATGTTACCAGATCCCAGGCATTCAGACAAACCAGTCTCGCGACGTAGGACTTACCGTCAATTCTTTTCACCCAAGCCTTCACATAAACATAGACTTTAATGCCACGATACCTAGCAATCTCTCATATCCAAGCCCTCAAGTAGAGCAACTTCACAACGCAGGCCTGCCTTACCGTCCCACCTACCAAAGTCGTCAAGAAACCCCATTTCACAATACAGGCACACTCTTCACCAACCCAATCGCAACCCAAGCTCACAACGCAGGCCTACGCTATCACCACACGAATTTCACGGACAGCAAGCATTGGTATTTCCTCGTGCAGATCACCATACCTCCACCCTCTATCATGAGCGTCCGGCATGACATGACCCCACGTCAGCGCGCAAAAGCACGTCTTCATCAGCTCACCATCAACAAGAGGTCCGTCAACGAGCAGCGTAATTTCATTCGAGGCTCTGTTGAAAAAATGGAGGCGCGTCTCGAAGTGCTAGAGGTGAGTCTAATCTACGCCGTCACTCCACGTACCTGCTGATTTGGACTACTAGGATATCAATCAGGATCCAGTTGAGCCAAACACGAAGCTGTCGGAGTTGTATGCTGTGGAAGCTGCTCTTGACAAAGCAGACAACGATATGAATGAGCTTGCGCGCCTGTGGGATCAATACCAGATAGAGTATGATGACATCATGTCTGAGATCGCAGTGGGAGAGCATGGTAATTAGCAAATTGGGGGCGACTTGCCTTCATCCGTACGCCCCATTGAGAGCAATGGTCCCTTACACAAACATTTATTGCGGTGCAGTAAGTGTATGACGCCTGCTATGAAAGCTCAACTTCAGCTGACAATAGCTATAGTCGCATCGCTAGGCAATAGAATGAGAGAAGCCTTCGCCCGGTAATCGTTACTCCATCTCGTAAGATTGTGATCCTGACGCGTGATGTCAGCCACCAAGCGAAATTGTGACTAAGGCCTTTAGCTCTTTCATCTGTCTGATGCACCATTTCCCACATGTCTTGTAGTGATCCTAATCGCTGATTTGCCGATTTATATCTTCGCTGGGTATCGGCAGCTAGCTCTCAGTCAGTTTATTGAATCAGTGATATCTCTCGGTAGGCATTGTATGATAGCAGAACCGAGGCGAGGTAAACTCACAGCTTTATCGTCAATTATGCAGTGGTGTACTTCGAAACAATGGGCTGCTGGATCGTAGAATGTACTACAATCCTATCACTCGGGTTCCTCCGTGGAACAACGAAACCTGCTAAGCTTATCTAATAAAGTACCAAATTCAAAATTCATTCGAGACACGGCATAGACGATTTTCTTCAAAGAAGAATGCAGTATAAGTTAGCCGGATAAGTATCAAGTCGACGTACGATCCTTTAGGTTAGCTACACTGCCTAAAGAAATGCTTGGAAATGTTTGAGAATTTCTTACTTGAAACCTACATACCCATCCTACGAAACTAAAATCTTAAAAGAGTCTGAGATGTTCCTTTGACTGCTTTAGACGCTCCCTATTCCGCTCGAGAAAACTGCATGCCCCTTCCTTTCCTCAAAAAAGAGAAACTCGTTCGTTGAAAATATTATAATACTAAACGAAACCAGAGTAGATTCAGCAGTTATATTTCTTGCAACGAAACAAGAATTACTAATCCTCGATTAAGTAGCGGGTTTATAGTCTCTATACATACTGCATTTTTGCACTGCACAGGTGTCTTCGCGTGAACTCAATGGGTTTTACGATACATGTTCTTAAAAGAGACCAGGATTGCTTATAAGCAGCTATCCTATTCTAGTGCATGAGATAGGTTTGTACGGTGTAAGAACTCCACGGTTAGATCTGTATTTCCGTAGATCGGTCTATTGGTTGATAGAGTGGGGAAGAGCGATAATAGCATCGCTGGAGATGATTGATTCTGCGAAGGTTGGTAAGAATAGTAGCTTTCATTGTGGATGTGTTTTTGCAATTTCCCAAATTTTCTAAACTTCGACATTAGAATAGCTGCTACTGTATCATTAGTATCAAGGAGAAATGAATACTTCAAAGTGGATTATTGAAGCTACTCCAATGTACCTGCATTTTTGGTGAAATGGATGAGTTAAATAGGATGCCATGTGTTTACTGTACTGTGTACTTGACACGACGAGTAGCTGCTTAATTACGACCGCTTTGTGATATTATTACCGCTAGGATGATTCAAAGGGTGTTAAGGTCCTAATTCGCAGCTATCTCTCATTGAATACTTGAGGAAGTCCAGCCTTGAGGTAGTTATGAAGGTGATGATGCAGCGAACGCTCACAGGATAGTTCTTTGTTTTCAGCTGGAATAGTAGGTACCATATTCTCTCTAGGGAGTCTTCATTACCATAGGACATCATCACGCTAGCATTCATGTAGGTATTTTGATCTCAGCTCCCATGATTTCCAAGTGCCGACTGAGTCTTTGGCTAGGTAAGAGAGGCAGGGAGAGTTTGCGATGGGTGATGATCGGATATACCTCCCCGTTCGTCTCATTGAATGGCTTTTGTAGATTCGTGATCAAGGTCAGGGTGCCGGCGGGACTGAAAGTATTACATGACTTTGTAGGTGATATGGAGAATAGGTATGAGCTAGGATTGGACGTGGGGTTGGTAGATGGTTCTTGGGGGCGTTTATGTTGTGACTGCTTCAGTGCTGAACATACAAGCACATTGTGAAGAAGACTCGAGGTGTCGTTGTGAATGCCCGCTGAAATGGATGAAATATGTTCTTTCAAGATCGTGGTGCCGTTATTGGTATGAATACGGAAAGGGCCGCCTGGACGTGATAACATATCATCTGATCCGCCATGCAGGCTTTGAGTGACACTCCGATTGCTACATGTGTCAGCAGAGGAGTTGTACTTTATTCCCTTAATGCTTAACCCTGCCCCATATATAACATACACAGGAGATTAAATATTCAATAAACCTCCCGCATGACCAAAATGTTACAGATACCCTATTTTCCATCGCCTCCACAACTCCACATAGAATACCCTCACAAGCTCAATCGATCCAAACTCAACCGATCTCCACTTCTCTCCTTCCGCACCATCCCCAACTTGTAGAACCTCTCCTCCCCTGTCGCAGTCCGTCCACCCACATACCACTTTTCCCCTCCTAACGCATCCCGAAATCCCCCATCACTCGAGCTATCACTCCCTCGCCTTTGTGGCCTGAAATTCGACGGAGGAGAACGCGCAGCGGGCGGGGAACGAGATACAGGGGACCGAGCATGCGAAAGGCTCGCGGCTTGGACGGCTGCTGTGGTTGCGCCCTGGGAGGGGGCTTTGGTTGCCATCGCTCGGGCGGAGCTGATGGTTGGAGGGGAGAAGGTGGAGGACTGGGTGGTTGTTGGGGTTATAGCGGTTGTGGTCGAGGTTTTGGAGATTGTGGAATGAGCGCGGAATGCGGCGAGGAAGTTGGCGAAGAAAGGGCGGTTGGTGGGCATTTTGGCACTTTTTTGAGAGGACCTTTGAATAGTAAAGGTTCGGGGGTCTTGGGGGAGAAGAGATCCGGATCCTGTCGGAGAGCGATGCTGCAGCTCTTGGTTAGCGTTCGTTGTACAGAGCTAGACGGGCAGACCTGCAGGTGCGTTGCTCAGTGGTGAGGCATTTGCTTGACTGGTGTCGGATGTGCCGGTATGTGGATTTCGACCTGCAGGACAAGGTGACTGACGTCCGAAGACTGACTGCACAGGCTCAAGGCTCGTGAATTTGACTGCGATAAAGCATTGTGACAAAAGAAAGGAAGGGATTGTGGGGTAAGGCAGTCGGTTCTTTATGCTTTGCTTGTGTCTTACGTTACTTTTTTCGATGTCCGGCAAAATTCGGAGAGATGCTTCGGGTGAGCGGTTTTGAGTCCTATCATTAGGTTCGACTGTCCTGTCCGAATGGAATACATAATGCCAAGCGCTGCTTTATCCGTAGCTTCGTACATACCTCTGAACCAATGCGTTGACTAGTCTCTCTCACCCTACTCTCACATCAAGATGGTAGTTCTCATAGCTCCTAGTCGCAGCTGCACTACAATACTGACTGGATGCCTCCCAGGTCCAAGGTCACCACGGCATTGGCTTTGCAACTGCTAAGCCAGCATACGGCACCTACATATCGCCCTATGGCCCCAAGTACGATCATTTCATCCTCGCCCCTCTAAACCTCTATTTTAGTCTGACCGATCGCCAGGTACAAAACTCCGTTCAACGTCCGAGGCATCAACGCAGGACGAGCCATGAAATTGTACGCAGCCTCTCGCCATCCTTACTCGAGCACCGTTCCTTTTCTGCAAGACAGTCTCGAGGTATCTGGGACGCTGACGGGTTATACAGTGGAATCACAGCAGGCGGTTTTGGTCTGGCGGGAGCATTATTTGCATTACAATTCTTTGCAGAAGTGCCGAAAGTCAGGACGGACATCTGCCAAGTACGTACATTCCCATTACGGTGGGGGGCAAATCATGAAAATGGACGGCAGGGTGATTATGGGGGAATTGGGTGCCTTGAGATTTAGCTGGGCAAGGATATGGTCGTGAGGAGAACCAACGGCTGACGTGTGTCTGGGATAGAAACTGCCAATAGTGGGGGACTACTTCATCCGGGAAATACCACCGAGTGACAATGTAAGTCTCTTTCAGCTGTTCCTGGCCTGGCTCCTGCTGATCGCGTTGCAGCCCTTTTGAGACCGACCAGGTGAAAGTAATGGACAAGCCGAGCGACAAAGTCGATCCCCTGGACAGCTTCTGTACATAAGTGCTGGGTCGTGCTCTTACATTGTATTATGGTTATCGTCTACTTTGCTTCCGCTTCCTTATCTCTTATGCCACTTTCCTTGGCCGTCTCAACCATTACCGGCATCACATTACGGTGAATGCTCTAGCATGAGAAATTGTCATCGACACCTTCCAAGTTCTTTGGTCGTGATTGAGGGCTCTAACATTTACTATATTTGCAAGAACATGTCTGCACAGTAGACTATATACCCAGCATTTCTGTCCGAAGCCATGACCTGTAAAAATGCGTTGATGTCCAACAAGACTCTTAAGAAAAGCGTCGCCGAAAGCCCAACACCCGAGCCTGTATCACATCACTGAAATGAACGGTCAGCTTCGAGACACTGCCCTCGTCAATCTTTGCCGACGACGAAGGACTGCGACGACAGAAATGGCAGCAATCTACCAGTCGAAATATCACGCAGATCGGGTGGACTAGTAGAAGTTATCTGCAGCAAGTACTGCAGCTCCGAATCAGCTCTGCCGCCTTAGCAAATAAGCGCCGCCTTGTCTTCTACCACATGCACGGAGGCCCAAGGTGGTTGGCCGCGTTATCTACAAACGAAGGTCCCTCCGTGGATACGGTACTACTATGCTAGGACACCCGAGTTCGTTGTTACTATATGAAACAAACTCGATGGTAGTATTTCTACCAGTTTCAAGAAGGAGCTCATGAATTCTACACTCGCTAACAGAGCTCTCGACTACTCGAAGACTTCCTCTCGCAATATCACGTCGCTACTACCGTATATCTCACAATGCGAGAAATGGACAGCCCCATCTACTACGATGATGACTACCTCTCCAACAACCTCCGTCTTGATCCACGTGTACGCTCTACCGAATCACCCTAGTCACAAATCAGGAAACATAGATCTAACATTGAAGGACAGCAACCCCGCCGACGAGAAAGAATACTCTATCCTCAAGGCCGAACCCCCAACCAGCGAAGCCCTGCGTGGTACTATGAGGAACCCTTGTACGATCCCCATCGCCGCACCAAGTCCTCCCCACCTTACTATCCGCGACCCATGAACAAATATCCATTGCCCAATTTCATGTTCCCGTAAGCGATCCCATCCACAACATCATCCCTGCACAAATTCCTCATCCACCATCCGCTATACCTCCTAACTCAGCAAATATACTTACATGACTCAGCTCCAGGAACACCAATCTCATCCGCAACGCTCCCGCCTTCCGATACCGCTCCACACTCCAAGATCACATGCGGAAAATTCACAGCCTACCCCTCTTCCACCCGCCCTGTCCCCGAGCGCAGTGGAGTCCAAAGCCCGGTGTGGGCGGCTGGTCGTGGGATGGATGGTGCTATGGCTGTAGCTGCTGTGACGAGATGCGGAGGCACATGATGGTATGTCATCATCATCATCAGCTGGTATGCTGTTCGATACCAGTAATGTATGGGTATGTGCCGAAAGGGTTTCGGAGTTCGAGTTTGATGTGTGGATGTTGTGGGCTGGTGTATGAGAAGGTGCGGGAGAAGGGTCGGCGTGAGAGGTATGGGGGTGGGAAAGTGGGCTGGGGAATTATGTGATGATGATGGGGAATTGGGGTTATAGGTTCGAAAGGTACCTAAGTACTGTCAAGTGGTACCATGGAGCTTGGGATCAGAGAGGCTGATTACGGGATGGCGTTAGGTGTTCGAGGGTAATCGGAAGTGTGATGGAGATGTGATCTCTATATGTCAGTGGAATGGAACGGGACGGCTGCATGGCTATGAGTATAGAAGGGTTAGGTACGGGATAATGTTGGAACATATATGTTGGCGAAAAGTCGAGGAGACAAGACGACAGAAGATTCGACAGCTAAGCAGAGCGGAGTCAATTCAATACCTGACATAGCCTCTAATCGACCGCAACCTCATCTATGACTGGGATCCACTTCTAGCAAACGAAAGATGGGGTGCAGCAGTCCGAATCAGGACTCTTTCATGTCACGTGAATACGCGTCAAATATCACGACCCAATTTCCTCCCTATCCCCATTCCTTCCCACCCCTCCCACCATCACACACCACACACCACACACCACCAACCACCACCTAGCACACCCCCCTCCCCTTCCTCCCCTCCCATTCCCAGCCCGACCAATGGCCGACCCCCACACCAGCACCCGCGCCCAATTTACAACCCACCTCACCACCCTTCCCACCCCCCCCTCCGCCGCCCCCGCCTGGACACACCTCACCACAACCCTCTGCACCCTCCTCACAGCTCTATCGCAGCACCCAGCCATGGCCCCCAACCTGCAACAAACATACATGACCCCTGCGGCCTCCAAGAACAAAATCTATTTCATGTGGGATTTCGTGGGGAGGACGCTTGTGAGTTCTCCATTCCTTTATCACTGTTCACATCCCATCCACCCCCTTCTCCTCTTCCTTCGGTGGTAGAATATAATCATACCAACGCTCATGGCGGATGCTAGGGTTTTCTGTACATGGTACCCCCAACCCTCACACACCTCTCCCCCGCGCAAAAGGAGACATGGGAAGATGCAAAAGGCAGAGCTGGATTCGCAAAGAGTTTGATCTGCGATGAGGTGCCGGGGATGTTGGATACGATGACTGAGTCTACATATCCGGGGCAGAGGGGGCGGCATCCGGGGTTTGGGGAGGAGATTTTGGAGGTTGCGAGGGGGTTGGGGGGGTGAGGGGGATGAGGTGGATGGTTGGGGGATGGTTGGGTCATTTTGGGGATGGGGAAGGATGTGGTGTTGGATATTTCTGTGTATGTGCGTTTGTGTGAGTCTTTTGGGTTATGGTGTTGATCGACGGCGAATATTTGATTAATTTCAGCTCAGGGCAATGTATGCATGCAAGGTTATTGGAACGAGGATGGACAGATTGGAAATATTTCATCAGTGCCAACCCTACTACCATCTCAAACGCCGTACCCCAATTATGTATCAGGACTAAATTACAAAAGGCGTACGCAGCCGCTGCCCCTAGCATGCAGCCAAACCCTCCTCATACGCCATGTCATTGCTTCAATCAGCCTTCCCATACCCACCACCGTTCAGGAGACCCTCCTTCCCATCCAACTGGAAGAATCCACCAGGGCTGCCTTTCGTCCTCCGCATCCTTCTCCGGCCCCATACCAAGCCACCAAGCACCCCGCCGATCAGCATCCCTAACGACAACCACGGGTGGCCTGTGGCTGCTCCGCTAAGTCGGAAGAATATCCGTTGGATGACTCCCGTCGAAGATTTTGAGGAGATCTTGGAAGGACTCGAGATGACTTTGGGAACGGTCTCGAGGATTGAAGTTCGTGAAGGGACGATGGGAGCGCCAGACATTGTGTTGTCCCAATATCGATGGTTCTATTCTTATTAGCATTACCTTATAGAAGTGACAGGAATTCAGGACTCACATCCTCATCGTTGATGATGACCTTGTGGCCTTCATTGACATTGATGCCATAAGTCGTTCGTATCCATCGATCCCAGAACACGCCATCAATCCACGCAAACCCCACCTGCTTCTTATCGTCTTCTCTAATGTCAATACGTATGTTTTTGGTAGCACGTAGCGCTCTACCATCATTACGATCTTCCGCCTCTTCAAGTCTCAATTGCTTCGCATCCCGTAGTTCCTGACGCTCTAGCTGGAACGCATGCGTCTGCTTCTCCATCCATTCAAGAGCCGCATTCTTGATCTCCCGCTTATCCAAGATGAACTCGTCAGACCGTTCTCGAGACAAAATGCCTAATACGACATACTTTCCACGCATGATCTCGTTCGAGTTCGACGCGGTAAGTTCTGGTACGATAGGTAACCACACGGACTGCATCCAGGTAAGGACTTGTCGAAAGTCCCGCATGTCCTTGGGCGCAAGCACGTTGTAGTAGCTCGGTCTTCCATCCCTTGATACTAGCAATCGTGGCCATGTCGAGATTTTGAAGCGATCCGCGAGCTCTTTGGAATCCGTTTTCGCCAGCTTGGCGTGGCCGATGAGGCTAAGCGTCAACCTCTCCAGTGCCTCGAAGTCTTCATTCGTTGTAGCGTGATCGTAAAAGTACAGAAAAATGACTTCTTCAGTCTCTTCCATCTTCTTAAAGGCCTCCGCATCCACCGATGAAACTCCGCTGCCAACATCGAGGGCCTTCTTGGCGTAGCTGACAAGATCTCCAAGGCCTCGAAGCCCATCGTACTCGACTCGCTCGCCACCTCGGAAGAAATGTATTGTTGGGTATGCTCTGACGCGAGCGTCCTTACAGAGCCGTGACTCAGCATCGCAGTTGACTTCGCCGATGTTGAGTTTTCCAGTCAGCTCCTTAGCCATTTGCTGCCAATTCGGTGCAAGATCCTGACAATGATGACACCATGGGACATAGAATTTGACGAACCAAGGATCCTGAGTATTTGTAACAAGCTTTTGAAAGCTCTCTTGCGTCAACGATACACTGGTACCAAGTGGATTTGGCTTGGCGGATGACTTCTGAGGCTTTTTGGCAGCCTTTGCAATCCTTGCGGGTGTCTTCGCCACTGTAGTCTCCTCGGCTGGCGCCTCCATGTGTTTTTCTGCCGCTGCCACTCCTGCTGCGGGATCCTTATCTTTGTGCGCTGGCTCAGCGGGTGAAGCACCAGTGTCAACCGATGTCGCCTCAGGCTCGGGCAGTTTGACGCCTTCCTTCGGCCTGGATCCCGGTCGCGTCGACTCCAATGTATCCTCAACAAACGCGCTCAGCTCGGCCATAGTCTTCTTCCCATCGAATTTCCTGATAAACTCGCCACCCTTGAAGAGCATAAATGTTGGGAACGCGGCGATGTCATGTTTGCCGCAGAGGTCGCCATAAGCTATGCAGTCCACAGAACCAAAGTGAAAGTCGTAATAGCGTGAGAAGGAGTTCATATCAGATTTCGAGGGTTCCTTGCCCGCGGGCACAGGTTTCGAAGTATAGTAGAACTCGTAGAGCGTTTGCCATGTCGGTGCTATAGCCTTGCAGTGATGACAGTATGGCGAGTAGTGCTTGACAAACCAATAGCCGTTTTTGGTGTTCTTATCGAACGATTCTCCTGTCAGCTCTTTCATTGGCGGTACCTCCAGGCCGTTGAACCTCGTCGGTTTAGCTGAGACGGCTTCACTGTTCGTAGATCCTGCTTTAGGGCCATCTTCGATCTGTTTCGCCTCCACCGCATTGGCCTTTGGCTCCGCTAAGACATCCTCGACTGTACTCAGCTGATGTTGCGTATCGATTGCGGCGGGTTTTGCGAAGACCGGGGACAGGAGGAAGAGGACGGTCAGTGATGGAGACACTGGGAAGCGCATATTTGAGGGGAGGCAGGTCGAACTGGCACAAGCGGACCTGGTTGGATAGATGGTCTAGAGGACGAGGGTATGATGATAGCCAGGGAAAGTAGTCTTTGGAGGGAAGCTGGAAGACCGTGACTTCGCCAAGTCCCTGTGTCTTACCGCAACACCATGGTCATGGAGTCTTAACAGTGATCGTAACGACTGGCGATGAAGGATAAGTATGCCTTCGTAGAGCTCAGGAGTGCGGAAGTGATGTATTCGGCGGCCAAAACAGCGGGCTTGGCATTCTCACTTGGCGGCGCTAGTTCTATCAAATGGAGCTCTACGGAGTATCTCGTGTCACTATCTGATATTTGACATACCACGCAGGTTACAGCCAATTGGCATCCAACATAGCTTTGATGGTGGCGCCGGGTTTTCTGTGACATCTAGCTCCTGTCGCTTTCAAAATGAGGTCCACACTACGATTGCTGGCCGTCGTTAAGCCAGGGCGCTACCTCGAACCTGGCGATCCAACTGGCCTCACAGGTCTCTTCAATCATCCTGCTCCTCGATCGACCCTCCTCTACCTCTATGGCTCTACGCTTGACAAGCTTAAAGCATTCCCTGCACATTCCGTTTATAGGCAATCTACAGAAGCTTTAACGAAACACCGCATGAATATTATGGAATCCATCAAGCCAGAGGGTTACGAGGAGTGGGCGAAAAGGGCCTCGGAAATGGTGCAGCAGAATCCTAAAGCATTCCAACCAGGCGGAAGCCATCAATATATTCAGGCCGGTGGGGAAAGTTATGTGACGACCGTGGACAATGGATCCGAGGATACTCAGACGAGAATGGTGAAGGGCAACATCCAATGGGAGCCCGAGCCAGCATTGGAAACATCACAGTAGGTTGGAAGCGGATGGGGCACCCCCTTCCTCTTTATGGAGAAGCTGACCCAATGACCTCCAGGATTGGTGATGCAGAAACCCAGATAGGTGGCGGTCTGATCGAGGAAGTCATAGAAGTGGCGGAAGGCGAGCTGAAGCTGGTGAATACTATGCTAGAGTCGAAAGTGTGCGTATTGATGTCTTCACGTTTCTACTTAGAGTTCTGAGCTGACTATTGATACAGCTGGGAAGAGCTTGATGAGAAGCCACCACCAGGTCAATGGGATTACTTCTCTCGGGATCAGCATACACCAGGGACTCAAGAGCCTCCAAATTTGTAGACGTACAGAGAGTTCACTTGAGATAACATTACATCCCGCTAGACGTCTACTCCCTCCGTCTTGCCAGTCCAACGAGGCTCTATGCTAGCGTCGTCCAACAGGTGATTGAATTCTTGCTCATGTTTTTAAGAGATTGATGCTTATCAACATGGAGATCTAAGTTTGTAAGACCTACGGAACGCTCCTTGTCTTGATTATACATGATGCATTGAGAAGTGCTGAGCTGAACGTGTACTGCCAAATTGTTCTCGTTGACACTTTCATAATTGTCGTTATCGCCAGTGTAGGTCTTCGATGACTATAGAGGCGAAGTTTCAACTTGAGGTATTCAGTGTCAGCCAAACATTCCCGCGATTTCATCCACTTTGTCTATCAACAATAGGCACTTTCTAATACCCGATTCGATCGAACGTTCCAGCTCAGATCCATCTTCCATTATATTTATTGTTAAGTGCGTGTCTACGTCAGCGTCACCGGACCCGCAGCACAGCTGGCCTTTGATTCTATCACCGTACCAAGTTGGGTACGACCGTTCATGAGTCTGCATACAATCGATACTGAGGCGGGTGCATTTTCAGACGCTCGAGTCTGAATGAAAGGTTTAGTGTAATTTTCAGCATGTTGCCTCACGTCCCGCTACTTTCCCATGTACAACACCAACAGAAGTGAATCTCAGAAGGAGCATCGGTTCTTGTTTATCCTGTTAATCTCCTACTGTAAACCTTCGATTCGCCTCAAATCATAACTGCGATCTCATCAAGATCTCATTAAGAACCACGTCACTTTACCCAAGCAAACAACACAATTACATACCTCTCACTCCAAACCATTCAAACGAAAGTCTCCTTATCTTGTCACTTCAGACAGCGAAGCTATCGACCTTCCACTCTTACAGTCACAAATCAGCTCAAGCCTCGCAAAGATATGCCCACGATATTGAAGACAAAGGTGACGAACGTTCCGAGGGAGCCCTTCGAAGAGCTGAGGCTACCAAGGTTCAACGAGACAGATTACAACGACGATGACCCTCGTTACTCGATCAATTCAGTTCAGGATTCATCGCATAGAACCCTGACAATGCCTCCTGGGCTCCACGAATGGCTATACAAAAGGAATTTGAAAGGTCCCTACCCAGACACAACCGAGATCAAAGGCGCAATCATCTACTGCCAAGGCGCCATGGAGAAGAACAAGACCAAACCGTTTGCCTCTACGGTCGTTCCGGGGATCGAAGCTATATTGCACGCAAACGATCTGCCTTGCTCAATACCCTCCACGATCGATCTGCCTATCTGGATGCGGACCTACAAACATGACCCTTCCAACAACAGAGCCAACCCACTCGCGACATGGCTGCAAATCATCGGTGATCTAGAGGCTGATGGCTTCGGCTTCGCGGCTAAAACTGTACTGGACAGCGCGGTGGTGATGCGGAAGGATGGTAGGGAGCTTCTACCTCGACATCTGGAGGCACTGTGCTTCTTCTGCAAGAACGTCGTCGAAGAAGTGCTTGGAGGCGACGTGGGACATGTGGGGCTCTCTGAGAACCCATATACTCGGGAGATGCAGAAGAAAACTTTTCGGAAACTGGCGTGCCGCAAAGGGTTCTTGGAGTTCTATCATAGCTACTGTTTGGAAAAGGCCGTTCGAGATGAGAGATGGAGGAGCCTCCCGTCGCCGTATGAGATGAGAGAGCTTGAGGGCGAAGCTACGTCGCCTGCAGATGGCATAGAGCAGAACCGCGAGAATCCTGTGTTGATGAGAGAGGATTCGACGGGCCGCAGGACAAGTGGGCGTATTACGCGTAGTAGTCTGAAGGCGCGGGATAGTGCTGAGTCTTCCAGTCCGGTTGCGAGGGAGGAGGGAAGGGGCACAGTGAGGAAGAGACACTGTGCTACAGAAGAGGTCGAAGATTAAGGCAGAGAGCAAGTAATTAACTTTTACTACCAATGGTTCACTGATAGTCTTGCGAGGACGTTAAAACCGCTCAATCTACCACATGACCTCCATCATTTTCATTGAACAGTACTTTGTCCACGACTACTGCAATAAATATCCTACTTTTCCTATCAGCAACAAGAACTGGCCCATAACCCAGAATGTATCCTTGAAAAGCCACGACCAGTAGACGTCCTGCACAATTCGGAAAGCACAATTCTCTACAGAACCCGAGTAATCTACGGTCTTCATTGGTAGCTCTTAAGCCTCTCGCGGTATCCACCCTCCATTAGGCATATGATACACAACCCTGTCCATGCCGCGATGTCTAGAGAGATGACACTTATAAGCCGAACAACTACATATCACTTGCAAAATCTTCAACGACAGAGCAGCCAAAACACTCCCCAACTTCCCAATTTTCGATTCTCTTATTTGTATCCCTGGCCAGACCGTGAGTTATCCCCTCGACAGCCATGCACCAGACCCTCCTCCCAACTCCAGTTTACGCATACGCCAAAGAGTCATAATCGACAAATATAGCGACACGAAAACACTCTGCTTCCTACTCTCCCATAGCTCCCTAGCATCTCAATACCAGTACAACGCATAAAACCCCTCGTCCACCAAGCACCTCTTCAGCAACACATCCAACCAACACCCACGCCCGCGATCGGGTGCGAGATACATATGACAGCTGCTAGGAACTCCAGACCATAAAGCAGAAGCTTGCCGGTGACATTCCTAATTGTGACTCGGGTCTCGTGGTCAGAAATGTTGATGCCTGCTAGAGCATCTCGCGGCGACAGGAATGGCTGGAGGTGGGTAGTAGGCAGTGCAGCTTGTGCGGGATGGGTATTCCATAGTTTCGCGGATCGATTTGGATATCGACATCGAAAGAGCTCTTCCATCTCGATCACGCTTCAAGGGTCAGATAGGAGAATGCAGAACCAGCGGTCCCTCAATGGTGAATGATTGGGAAGGATGGGTAGGCGTGCAAGGGTAAATCTTTACATCTAAATACTCCTGATTAGTATCAGATCACCACATAACATATCGAACCAATAACGAGTTTCGATGGTCATGTACATATCCTCCAACCCATCTCCGGGAGGAATTCCATTCGTGATTCGAATCACCTATTTGTCGCTCGTGTAGTGATACATTCCATCAAAGGTGGTGCATCCATCGTCTTCACCTCGAAAACTTTGAATATCATCGGTGACGAGATTCTGCAACTAGTCTTCATGGTGAATATACTGAAGAGTCTCGGTGACCAACATTAATCACGCCTCCCTTAACAACTTGAATCGTACAAATAAACGTGATGTATCCGCAAAATCGATGTTCAGCGCCCATAACTCCACAAGCTGCGATAACAAATCATCGGGCCCTGAAAGCTGGTGCAGCGGGATACCGCCGTGCCAAAGTATTTTTCCCACAGGATGTTTGCTCCAGGGTCCGGTCCGCTACTATGACACCACCGCCATTCCATCTTGTAATACTTCCGGATTCTAGATCGGAGAGAAGAGGGTATTATGGCATCTGGCGTAATAACGAATGGCGTGCTTGAGGCCGGTTGACACTAATCAGCGTTAATACTAGGGTATAGTATAGATATATAACGAGCCCGTGTTAGTATTTTGGTAAATTGGCTTTCATCAACCTATCACGATAGGCTGTGGTATGATCACGTATGGCGATTCTTGGAAGTTTGTGTAGTTTGATTTTCGTGGATGGTTCGCACTGATGTTGGGATTGCAGGATCGTACTGAGGTGGGGGAGATATGAGATGGCGAGGGGATGGGTGGAATTCGAGTAGTTGTGGTTGGGGGTCTGAGAGGTACATACACCATTACCGCCAGTCGGATCTCATGGTCGTGCTTTTGTCCGACCAGGGCAGCTTATCTTTCGTACTATATGGGACTGGTGAAAAGATATTGAAATATCTTGGTAGTGTAGACCTTGCATAGAAAACGTAGTTGAATATCGATTCTCGGAAGGAGAGATATAAAGTTGGGGGAGATGGCTGTAGCAGTAAACTTGGGTATCAGACGCTTCTAGCCAATATCGACCATCGTGTAGAGAGGACTATCCTAGCCGGCATGTTAGATCAATAATCCACTGCCCACCCATTCATAGCCAAAAACTCCTCGCACGCTTGCTTCAACGCTAAATTAGGCCGTAAGTCTTCAAGTCGTAAGGGTTCTCTCGTCAAGGGATCGGTGTGGGATCGCTTCAGGTGCTCCATTACCGTCGATCGGTCGTATGAATTGCCCGTTTTGGTCATCACAGGGTCGTGCATCACTGTGAATGATATTGCATCAATCAGGTAGTCTGGGACCTCCTGTAGACATCTCATTAGCCTTTTTCGAAGTCTCATCGTAGCTAAATAGGTGATCTACCCTTCGCTGCAAATACTTAGGGTCCGCCACAGCAAAGACGTTCCTCAATTCTTCGATCTTCGTTCTCGTCGAAAGCTCAACGTCAGCCTTCTCTTCCGCTTCGTCGCTTGCGTCCAAGTGCAGATGTTTCAGATCCCGTAGTTCAGCCCTTTTCCTGTTGTTTAACCCGTCCTCTAATTCCCTCAGCAGATCACTCCGCTGCCTAATTTTCTCCTTTTCCTTCGCCTCCCACTTCAGCTTTTTCGCCTGCAATACCAGCCCCGATACTGCCTGCGTGCTACTACTCCATGTCTCTAGACATTTCTCGTATGCTGTCAGCGCAGAGCTGAGCGCTTCGTTGGGATGGTTGAGAGCGAGCTGGGCTTGCGCAAGGTAGTAGTACGCTTTCATATTGGAACGCTCGAGCTCGACGGCTTTGATGCAGTCGTCTATGCATGCATCCCATGATTGAAGCTTGATTCGGGTGATGGCACGGTTGGTAAATATCTTAGGGTTTGTGGGATCTTTCTGGATGCTGGGGTTGGAATTGTCAGAGCTGAAGGGTAAGACTTTGGAGAGGGGGGCGCACGCCTGAGAGTATAGGGACTCTGCGTCTTTCCAATTGCCGTCTTGGAAGAATCTGTACGACATGAGCATCAGGCTGGAAAGTTGGGGAGCAAACGCCTCACTTGTTGCCTTCATCCTTGAGAGCGACTGCTCTGTGTGTCATGGCGATGCGAACGGTATAAGGAGAACTGGTCTCTTGCGTGATGTTGCCATCAAGCAGTCCTTGACCGATGCTTATGGAAGCATGGAGATTCAAAGATACGATTGCGGATTAGTCGCCTCTGATCCTTAGCGTCTTGGCAAGATAGAGGAACGCGCTAAGAGGCTGCTGATTGGTGGTGGAACAACACATGAACCGTTGACGAACCTTGGACTTATCGATCAAGATGTCTCCCCATCTGTGTTCCCTGGATATCTGCTGCACCTAGGCTTCCTCAACATCCTTGGGAAAATATGTATCATCTCAATCAAAAAACTATCCTGAGTGAACTAGGTCAATGATCATGAGTATCACTCATGGAGAGATCCTGCAATTCTCTTCATAGCCCAACTATTATACCGGTGGCTGGGAACGAAGATGAAACAGAGGCCTATTGGACAATGGCTTAACACTGTGATGTACGCATCTGTAAGACTCACGGTGAGTTGGATTTCTTGAAGATGCAAAGATGCAAAGACTCAAAGCCGAATTCGGTGGCAGAAACTCGGAGGGGCCTCGGTGGAGATTTTGGCGGCTTCTTGAAAAATACTTTGGGGTGTCAAGGCAAGACGCGAAACATTGTGCACCATCAAGGCCCGGGGAGGCTCGATCGATCGCTGGTCGAACTTGCTTACAGCAACAGCGGCAGCGGTCATGCACTCGAGAAAGGCAGGAACTGGCCAGGGTAAATGCACACGTTTCTGTATGTCCCAGCGGAAATGCAGTAACCTTTTGCACTGACCACAGGTGGGAGAATACGCCATGCCATCATTTATTATGTTTCTGTTGCAGACAAAGTTCATCCGGTCCTCTGGCCTCTGCCACGTGTGGAAGAAACCACGACCTTATCAATCTTCGTGAGACAGCTGTCAAGGTACCCACGTTGAGCGGCGTCAACCATCGACGTTGGTGTCTGCATTCCAGAATGGTGCTATCATGATTCCAATGTGCTAATCCCAAATTTCAAATCAAGATGTGGAGTCTGTTGGTGCAGAAGTATAAGTTAGTTTTATTATACGATATGAATCCCTCAAAATCACACTGCGTCACAGCCCAACCTACTAGATCGGCCATCTCAGATTCACTGCACGCGATAAGAGGTTTGATTTATAAGTAGTGGATGGAATGTTGTGTTTGTGGAAGTTCAGAGAATGTGGGCTTAGGTCTGAAATGTCAATCTTCTTCGAGAATCTCGACCAAATAACATGGACCTTTCTTTTCCCATCCGAGTCAAAATAGAGGTGAACAATCAACACTTGAGGTTGATAGTCACTATGGTAGGAGCATCTATCCTGTTGGAAGCAAGATTCCTGCTGAAGCCAAAAAGCTACTTTGCTTTACAGAGATAGTGGGAAGCTCCACCGCCAGGACATCCTGATTGGGGCGAGAAGTCAATTTTCAGGTGATCTCTAACGGGATCAAACGATGTCTGTCAACACTACTGCTGTATTGATACAGAGCTGGAGACAGCGACTACCAATTTTGGGTATTTGCCTCGAACTCACCTTCTACTCGGTGAGTTTGGCTGTTTCCTTCACTTGGGTACTTGATCATCAAACCACTGCAAAAGCAGGGATCTCTAGAAAAAGTAGCCAAGGGGAAAATGTGCCCGAATTTGTACTGATCCGCAAACAACCGCCTCGTTCGGTTTCTAGAGCATACAGTTTTCTCATCGAGATAACCAGACTTGAACGAAGTTCGAGACAATCGAAGTCTTTAATGCGACTCCGTCAAGCTGGGTGCGGAATCTCATAGGCCAGTCGTTGAATATGAAACATCCAAGACGTCCGTCTCAGCCAACTACGGATTGTCAAACAGGCAAATTCAAAGGTGTAAGAGAAAAGCGGATTCTAGTCCCAACAATCATTGAAAAGATCTGGGCTTAGCCACGAGTTGAAAGTTTTTGCTCGCGCTTTCAACACCGCACATTCTACAGACCCACCTTGATTGTTTCATCAGGAAGAACCCTCGGTGCGACTTACAACACCTTACCTGTATCCATTAAGGATCAGAACTTATATACTCGACAGGGGTGAGGAAACCCTAGCCCAAGTACAACTGTATCGAGATTTGAGCGCATTTGGAATGAGTCAATCTCAGCTTTCGACCATTGACGAAAACCCTTCCCAGACGTCTCAGGCCTCCTTGACCTACCTTAACAGCATTTGGGAAATACCGGTAGGTCGTATTCAGTCAACTACACTAGTCATATATCTACCCTCTTTGTCAAGAACGAGGACCTAGGAACAAGGCAGAGACACGACTAATCGCTTGATATGAGGACGACCCAGAGACTAGTCAAGCGAGGAGTCAGGTTGCAGGAAGAGTATGCATCCGCCACCATCTCTCAACTCCGCAAGGTCAAAAGTGGAAACACGACGAATGGACTGCGGAGCAGCAGACCCACTGGTTCGCGCTTACGTACCGACAGATGCCAATCCATCCCAGTCCAAGAAAAGTCAACATCGATTTCATACCTACCCCTGAAACCACTACTTCCACCATCTGCAACTCCCATTAACAGCGCCAACCACTCTCCCCCCCCACCACCTCACCGCCACAAAGATCGATATCCCCAAAATCCTCCGATCCTCGATCTCCGATCTACCCCGTACCCGCTCCAACCACCACCACCCTCCCACGCTCCCAACAGAAAATAAACCTCATCGACGATCCACCACCGAACATGCGACGCGAACACATGTACAGGGTCCCACGTTTCATACATATTCGTACCTCATGCAACGCACAGCCCAACTTGTGGCAGATTCCGATCCCGTCGATCCATGCGCTTGCGCTGAGCAGCGCTTTGATACCTTACCTACCTTACCTACCTTACGAACGAACGGAAGGACTGTGGATCAGTGCATATGCACCCCACACCCGCTATCAATGTACCTATCGGCGTACATGGATGCGTGCATGCATGAAGTTATCGATAACCTATTAATAGATAAGGTGGGCTCGACGCAAAGCCGCATCTGGCCTACTTCTACATTTCATCATACGTGGCGTGCGTGAGAAGCATTGCAATCGGCGATGGGCTTTGTCAAGCGGACCTTATGGAGAGGGGGACTGGCTGGCTTGTCCATAAGCAATCAATTCGAACGATACTTGTAAAGGTTGTGAGTTCAGAGTATCTATCTATCCATCTGTCTGTGACATACCAACGACTCGTAATGAATAAAGGCAGTGAGGAGCGGGATTCGACTCGTTACACAAGCACATGCTGAATATAGATGCTATCACGTTACAAAAATATGCTCTCCACATAGCCTACGCCATACGCCGCTTAGTCTTGAACGATCTAATATCCACCATGACTAAAAGCCTCGTTCTAACGATATAGAAGATGCTTAGACCTCCCAATCCTCCATGCAGAGCGAGGCGAATTCAGTTAATTATCTGATTCGTAGCCTACCTTTATAAATATGTTTACTCCGTCACGATATATTAGGTTATATTATATTCAATTATCACGATATAGTATACCAAGATGAAAATCAATATTAAACATATCTATCTATTTAACATGGAAACTAATCTAACCCTCAAATTTATTTATCCTCTAACCCCCCCCGCCCTCCCTCCCTCTAGTAATTAACTACCGACCAGCTAATCGCCCAATCACCTTATTATAAACCTACCTTTTTACCTATCTAGCTACCTGCATATAGCCACACATACACCACTATCTCATGTGCGGTAGGAGGAAGGAGGTGGAGTAGAATAGAGGGATGAATTGATATTGGATTGAATTGGATGGGGGCGAGACTTGCGGGATAGATAGAGGGAGGGAGGGATGGTGAGAGGGAGAGAGAGAGAGAGAGATGATGGTATACTACCTTTCCTAGTAGGAACCCACGTCTGAGATTGATTAGTCGGTATGTCGGCTGGCTGGGAGCGTCGAATACTTACCTCCGAGGGTGAAGGAAATATATCTACCTCCCCTTCCCTCGCCTTCACCACCACCACCCCACCCTACCCTACCCATCCACCATCGCCCCCCCCCCCTTCACCTCCTCACCCGAAAGAAAAACAGGCGCAGAAACAAAATCCGCCATCGTCTTCGGATCCTCCACCTGCCCCCTCGCCCCCCTCGCCGCCCCCACCGCCCCAACAAACCCCAACGGAAGCACATCATCCCTCACCACCTCCCCCCCAAAAACCCGCCTCAGAACCTCCCCCATGAACCCCATCCCCGCAAAACTAGCGTCGCCAGAAACACACACCGCCTTAACAAGCCTCCACGGCCCCTCCCCATAAATCCATCCCCCATCCCCACCCACAGTCGTGACCGCCACGAACCGCTCGAGAGCCGTAACGACATCATCACGATAACCCAATCCATCCCTCGCACCCGCTCCCTCTCCCAAATGCGACAACTGCACCTGTGCCTCTACGATCCCATACCCGCCCCCCTCCGCCGTTTCGCAGAGGAGGAGATGCAGATACGCAACGTTGTAATCCACCACGAGGAAAAAATAGTCGGCCAGCTCCAGTCGCGACGCGAGCTCATACGCTCGATCGACGGCGCGAGGGAGTTTGAACAGCACATGGCCGCCCGCGAGCGGGACGTGTGCTGCGGTCGCAGCGGCGAAAGTGGCGCGGCGCATGGTTGCGTTCCAGTGGTAGGGGATGGTGATTGCTGGTACGATTATTGCGTCGTCGACCGTAGCGGACGGGATACAGGCGATGGCGGCTGCGAGTTCGTGGCTGAGTAGGGTTTCTGCATTTCTGCATTGGGATTCGGGGGGGTGGAGGTGGGGGTGTGGGAGGGATTCGCGGGGGCGGGTGGTTAGATCGTTTTGGACTTGGGAGTGGAGGAGGGAGAGGAAGAGGGATTGGTAGGGGGGGCTTGTGGGGTGGATGGCGATGGGGGCGTAGGAGGTGGGGTTGGAGTTGGAGGGGAGGGCTTGGGTGATGGTGATGTGGGCTGGTCCGAAGTGGATACCTATCGCTTGAGGCATTTTGGATGGTGAATGGTTGTTGTGTGTAGTCTCATTCGAGATAATGGACGGGTTATAGCGGTGCTGGTGGACACTTAGAATAGGAACGCCGTCGTCGACCCTCGATAGAACTAGATGCATTTTTCCCAGCAAGCAACTGGTTGTAGGATTCCATGGGTCCTTCATCGATCAGAAAACCCAGCTTCCCATCCAGCCAGAGAGCACACATCCTTAATCCTCTCATATCGTACGCCCCACTTCCAGAGCTCGAAAAAAACCGGATAGAATACTAAAACATAAGTTCGACCAAGGGCCGACAATCCGCTCAAGCAATATCTATTCGACTGGTAAATTGGATACGTGGCATCTCGACACTAGTTCCAGCGAAACATCACTTGTATTCTAGATCCTAGGTACGCCCTTATCTACCATCCCAGTCTCCCATCAACCCTTACCTAGCGTAAGGGCTTGAAGTATTCTAGGGATACCTACGTGCACAAATAAACGATTGCAAATCCGCGGGTTTGGGAGCAAAGGAAACAGGTGACTATTTAATTCTATTCTATTCTACAGCAGAACGATGCCAAAACTTGCGTAAGAGTACTCGCATACGTTGCTTTCGCACTCGGGAAGAATTCGGCATGGTTCTATGTAGGTAGGTGTTTTGACCCATGGTCTTTTGATATCTAGGGTATCGAATTGGAGATCTCGTAAGTTAGATGTCGATTGTATGAGTCTATCGGATCGCCCTCAATCTCGATCTCGCTCTCGCTCGGATAGGGTTGGGTGATCAATCATTTTTATCAAAAGCACAGAGAAAAGCAGAGAAGAGCAGAGCAGAGTAGCTTAGAGAAGAGTAAAACGAGCATCGATTAAATCCGAATTTCAAAATCAAAAAAAGTAGTCTATAGGGAATCTTCCATGTATCCCAAAATTGGCCTCGCTAGCCCGCCGACCAATCTCTAACATGTATGTCAAATCAAACGCCCTAGCCCGCACTCGTAGCTGCTGTAGCATTCGCCCAAATTCTATAGTCATCGAATTGAAGAAAAATCCGCTTGAGAAATGGTGCTAGACGGCGCCAGGCAGCCAGACCTATCGCACCAACATCCAATCCTCAGTATCGCTCCGCCAAGTCATTGCCAGCCTGACTTCCCGCCGTACTCGACGTTCCACTGCCGAATCCGCCACTGGGGTTCAACATGTCCTGCACGGCCACTTTCGGGGCCTGCGGAACGGGCAACTTCCTCTGCGTGCCGTCCGCTCGGGCCATGATCTCGCTGATGCGCGGGACGGCGCTGTAGCCTGATTGATTGCATAGACTCCCATATGGAGATGTCCCTTCGGCGTGTGGCTCCATCGGTGCGAGGGCGGGTGCGTGCGTGAGCGAGAGGTGGCGGATGCCGGGGAGGTGGAGACCGTTGTCGCCGTAGGGTCGGAGACGAGGGGAGTGTGCCGGTGTTGCAAGCGGAGTATGGTCTGGCGTTGGGGAGAGCGAGTCGTGGGAGAATGTTGGAGAGGAGGGTGCGGTTGATTGTGGGGAGGCCGGTCGCGATCGCTTGAAGATGCGACGGTCTGGATGATCATCGTCTTCGTGCGAGTGGGAGCGTGACATTGACTGCGAGTAGGCGTATTGCGAGAGCGAGGGTAGTCGGCCAGCGCTGTTGCTGCCATGTATGAAGTATGGGTGATGGTGATGGTGATGATGATGGTGGTGCCGCGCGACGGATTGATTGGGCTGCTGGTCTTCGCGCTCGACTTGGGAGGCTGCCGTTGCGAGGAGGTTGATGTCAAGTGGGTTGTAGGATGATCCGTTGGGACTGTTGCCGTTGCTCCGAATAAATGGATTGAGTGCAGAGGGTGTGTGGCTCGAGTAGGGCGAGTACGAGTTTGGAGGAGAGACGTTCGGAGAGGTCGCTTTCGAGGTGGGTGCGGAGTAGGAGATGGTGTTGGGAGGTGGAGGCATCATCGATGCCGATATGGCCTGCTCCTGCGCATAGCTTGCTATTGCCTTGTTGCTCCTTCTCGAATTCGGATTGTTGTGTATCCTCGAATGCCGAGTCAACTCGTCCGACCGACTGAAGCGTTTGGTGCACCCGGGGAATTGACAGCCATGCGGCTTCTCCCCCGTGTGCGTTCTTATGTGCCTGGTCTGATGTTCGAGACGGTGGAAAGCCTTATCGCAGAGGGGGCATTTGTAGGGGCGGGGCAGGTCTTGTCCTTTGTCTTCGGGGAGTCCACCCACGAGAGGCGGCAACGCCTTGACGGCCGCGCTCATTCCGCCTTGCTCCCGAGTGTATCCTCCTCCTTGAAGATGGTGTTGCTGATCGTATGACGAGGGCTGTGGTAGCGGGTTCAACAGGTTGGAGAACTGCAGGGCCGAACTTGCACGCTGCATGAGAGGATCTGCGTGGGGGTTTGGGGTGTATTGGCGAGAGGAAAAGTCGGTCTGGTGTAGACGCGACGTCGGGAATGGATGTAAAAGTCAACGTATATTTGACAAATGATAAAAAGCCTGATGAGAAGAAAAGTGGACACGAGACAGCTCTCAGACTGCAGACAGCCTTGGAAGCCCTCAATAGGCTGCTGCTCCTGCTTCTGCTCTTGAGGCAGTGAGTGACAAGGTGAATTGCAGTAGGCGCAAAAGCAAAAGCAGATGCAAATGCAAGTCGCAAGGGCGTGCAGGTACCGGCTGACTCCGATAATTTGTGGGGAATGTTGGGTCTGGGATCTTTTCGTGCCTCTGCCACTTGTGCGTTTGCGCTAGTCAGGAGCAAGACCACCAAATCTATTTGCAGCCTTGTTTGGATTGGCGAACGCTCGTTGGGTAAGCGTTTTGTGAGGTGTTTGCCTTTCACTCTGTTTTGGAGTGGAGAAGCGTCCGCGGTCTCTCGGACTGGTCCACGAGGATTTGCCGGGTCTTGCAACCTTCTTCTGGCTGACTGTGTGGTCGACACCTTTGGATTGGATGGTGATCTTGATGCAGACCAAGCCAAGCCTTTGCTGCTTGATGGGTTCTGTCAAAAGTGGGAATGCACTGCCACTGTGTCTCTATGTCCCGCTCAGCTCGGTCGATGTCCTGCAGGATAATTTCCAGAAAGTCCCAGAACACTGCAGGTGGAAGAGCTCGTTGATTCCAGTCTGCACCAAATGAAGAGCTTTCCGAATGTAGCACAGCAGGGATCCCGTAGCGTACTGCAAAGTTGTACAGCAGCGTCCGGTGAACGTGCAGTGTAAGGTTGTATATGGCAGTCGCTGCTGGTGATTCCCAAGTGGAAGGGGATCGAACAGATGCGGAGGATCAGCCACGAGGGTATATGAGGGTCAACCGTGGTGACGAGAAGGTGTTGACGGGATGTTCGATGCGTTGGCCCGAGTGTTCGGGGGGGGGGGGGCGCCGTGGATGCTTTTATTGGGGAGGATGGGGAAAGGGCGTGTGGGGCTTATCTCGGATGCGGAAATGCAGGCTGAGAAAACGTGGTACCTGGATTAGAATATGCATTACTCGCTCTTACATGGCACACTGCTAGTTTTATGCTTGGACTGCGGTGGAATACACCAATGATAGCTTGATTACTTGCGACTACCAATACGCTTACACCAACCACATACATCTTTCTATCAGGCAACCTCCACCGCCTTCACACCTCCTCGCCATCTTCAGCGGTGGACATCTGATGCAAGTGAGACAGAGCTGAGGGAGATGACAGATCGACCCGAGGTGGGAAAGTGGCCGTGGCGGGAAGATGGGGGCCACGCGCAAGCTGAGGAGGTGGAAGGATGGGATGTGGGGTATTCTATCACCAACAAGGCTCCTCGCGAGGATGGATTATGTTGGTCCCGTTCCGTCCAACACCGCATCAACGGTATGGCATCACATAGATATGCCGCTGTCCGATGCGCGGTCCATGTACACAACACCTTCCCTTCGCTGATATTCGTCGTAGCTATACATGTTCTACGCAATGCAGAAGGCAAGGCACGTGTGCGATGAAGCAATTCCAACGATGTGGGTGACCGAGATCACCGATTGCATGACACTGTCTGCCCATGTCCCCACAGATTTGCTGAGAAGATCAGAGCCGAGAAGACGCAGGCCAACGATCAGTCGGTGTGGGGTAGGCCTTATTCTGCGCTGTGTGGTGTGTGTGAGACATTGAGACAATCCTGACTGCCTTGCCGTCGGTTGTTTACACAGTATAAAAGTCTTGGCTGCATGGTGATGGGATCCGGGGGTGTGGGAGGACTATCCGTCGCACCGGTCCTGAACGGTGAGCCCCCAAGATCACTCAAGACCCAACCATAGCGTGGGGGATGCGACTTGACTTCCGCCTCGAGGGCGAATACTTTAGGATAAAGTATGGGGGGTGTGGGATAGATCGCGATGCGCGTGGCATGCCCGCATGTGTTGCGGAAGTGCGCTTGATTCGTTGCCCAAGCCTCCACAAGAAATCCGTCTAGAGTGCATGAAGTATCAAGCACGTGTTTGCCTAGGTAAATGATACAAGAGTGAAGTGAAATATTGAGCCATCGCTTCTTCCTCCCATGCTGGCAGTCTCAAATACTCCGTACTGATCGGAGTCATTCTTCTATCTAGCCTCTAGGACTGATTTGCCTCTATCAGACTGTCACTTTGGCGGGGAAGCAGTTCCGAGGTGGTCCCCTTATCTCTTCGCTCGGCAAGCGAATATAGCGCTTCCCCCAATCCCCCATGCCCAATCTTCTGCGCGACGGTGGCTGGAAGTTTCCGAAACTGTGGGGCTGTTATCGCGATTCAGCGCTACTGGAAATCGTGGGGAAGTGATCAGGCCACGTTTCTTGTGACGCGGTCTGAGCCACTGTGCCACTCCCTCGGCTCTCCTCCTGCAACTTCACTCTCCCAGTATCCATGCCATCCTTCACCTTATCTCTCAAGAGGGAAAGAAGGCCCGACTGCTCCCGATACGCGCAAGGCTGCGACTTGTGGAAAGTGGTGTGCTGCCGTCGATACGCTGTCGTCACCATCCATGGAGCACTTTCCGTTGGGGGCCCTTGGGTGAGGAAGGATTTCCGATGATTCCCCATAACTCAGTGAGTGATTGGGGTTTGTTCTGCTATCTCTCCTTCTGAGTGCGACGGTACACTATGCCGCCCCCAACCTCCCTTGGTTGCTGTACCACAATGCATTGTAATCGATCAGCTCGATATCCCAGATGCAGTATGCGGCCCTACCCATCGATTCAAATAGCGGAGTATCTCTCTCATGGCTCATTGAAGTAACTCCTCGGCGTTGACTGTCTCATCATCAACCGCCCAGCCAAACTCCCGGTCGGACGCTGCTTCATCTTCGGATTGGCTGTCCACAATCTCACCTCGCTTGCGCTTCAGGGATGTGGCGGGCAGTATAGGTGACGCGTTCCTTGTCATATCCGCCAGGTCCACTGTGACCTCTTGAAGGTAATCCTACTCCAACTTAGTCTTGCCTTTGTAGCGCCACAATCTTGAGCAATTACCCTTTCGATCCGGAAGGTGGCAACCTTGCCAACACCTTCGTATGCGACACCCTTGGCTTTCACCACCCCTGCAAATCTCACACCCGGCATGAAACTTCCTTGGCTGCTCTGGGCATTTTCTGTTTGAAACATCCAATCTCTAAAAACTATGATCTGTGTATTTATTCCAGTATCCCATGCAGTACCAGAGATGGCTGGATGTAGTACCGCTCTAGTCTCAAATCGAATCCTTGTCGTGGTTTGGCAAGTAAGGAGTACGGCAATATTCCTAGTCGCTGCAAGTCTACCGATCTTGGATAGGAAGTCTCCCATTGCCGCCCATCGTCTGCCAGATGCCCATTGTGCAGTGTCGCTTTTCTTGACAGGTGTCTGCTGCTGGTCTGTTATCTCGGTTGTCTTGGGAAATGCTAGAGCAAACAACGTCGAAACTGAGTCAACTACTACCAGAGAAGTCCCCTGAGGTGGGAATGTGGTGGCTTGTGGCGTGAGGAGCACCAGGAGGTGCGCTAATGTGGGTGTGATGAAGTGGTGGAAGTTGTCAAGCCGTGTGTCTGGGCGGTCGGCGGGCTCAGTGCCATGCGTTGGCTGGTTCTGCGACTTTTGGGTATCCGAGAAGAAGTCTTTCAGTCGTGAGCCCACGAGTTGATATGAGCCATCTGTTGTAATATTGATTAGAGATTATCGATCTCCATATACGTATTTTCAACGATCAGTTGTATAGCTTACCTACCCATATGACTGATCCACCCGAACGCAAAACGTTTGCAGAAATCTGCAATCTGATATGATACACCCAGTCAGATGACCTGGCTGCACGTATCCGTGAACACTCCCGTAGTGCCTCAGAAGCAAACACTCACGCCAAAGCTGTCTTCCCAGCACCAGGTGGGCCATACACCTAATATCATCAACGGACCACCAAGTACCTGGAAGACACAGACTAGGTACCTCTGTGATCTCCCCACGCGAGATCCCTCCCAGAGAATGATGTTGGCTTGCTAGATCATCATCTCTACCCTGGAGGAGAGCATCCAGGTGTCTCAAGCCTGTCGAGAGCGGTCTTCTTGGCGTTGAGCTGAGTTCTTGAAGAGCTTCCGAAGCGGAGAGAGTGGGAAGACGGTCTTTGGTTCTCAGCTCGGTAATGAGAGAGGATCCATGAGGACGTACGTGGGGAAGATGAGGAGAAATTGTTGATATCCGAACTTGCCATAATTATCTGTATGGAGGTTTCGTTTGTCTCACAGCGTTACTACGTAAACCGATCTGGCAGACACGTTGGACCATAGGCTTTCTCGCCATAACATGTGGGCGTGCAGCCCTAACCCTAAGAGAGATCATGCCGAGTTCTCGCGGACTTGATCCGGCTTCAAGACAACACAGGTCCAATTATTTTGTCGCCGCCAATGAGTCAATTAAGTCTACACCATCTTCTTCTCACATCTCCGCTCCGAGTCATTACCACTCCCACACATTGCTATGACTCTCCTTGAGGTCATTGGCGTTGAGAACTTTATCCCCCAAATCAAGTCCTCTTTGACAGTCTACATCGCTGTCACACTCGTCTGCTTTCTTTCGGCTATCATAGTAACCCTATGCAATGTGTTGGGTCTGAAAAGCCCAGACGACGAGCCCAAGGCATGCCAAAAGCTCCAGCTACGAAGCCGCAGCAACCTTACGGACGAACACAATGAGCGCTACTCGACGCCAGAGCAACGAGGTGGTGATACTACATGGAGTGTCAAAAGCTTGTGGGTGTATCCAGTCAAGAGTTGCACAGGGATTGAGCTCAACGGAGCCACGGTGACTGGCATGGGCATGGAATACGATCGGAAATTTTGCTTCGCGCAATTAACAGGCAAATTCCCAGCTAGACTGGATGATTCAAAGCAAGAGAAGGGCAAGCACGTATGGAAGTTCATCACACAAAGAAGCATACCGGCTATGGCCAGGATCAAGACTGAGATCTGGGTCCCTGAACCGTCATCTCCAACATACTCGAGGGCACACCCCAATGTTGAAAGCGACGGTGTTTTGGTCATCAGATTTCCTTCGCTCACAAGGAATACTGGGCTCCTGGCGAGAATATGGAACACTCTGACGCTTTCTGGCAGAGACACTGAGAGGATAGTTCATATACCTTTCAATCCCAGCCAAAAGCAGATCTCGGCTTATCGCTATACTACCGAGGATATGGAGATATGGAAAGACAGCCCTGCGTCGCTTGTGATGGCCAGTACTGAGGGACCTGGATCCTGGACTCAAGAACTCCGATCCTATTTGGGCATCACAAATCACCTAGCTCTCTTTCGACTCTCTACGCAGCCTAGAGAAGTCTATCGCTGCGCACCTCGCAGGGACCAACTTGGATACCAGCCCACTGTTGGCTTCCAGGACGCCTACCCTCTACATATCCTGAATCTCGCAAGCGTGCATGATGTTGCGAGAAACATGGTCAAAGGAGCACCTCCGCTTGGCGCCCGAAATTTTCGTCCCAATATCATCGTCACTGGAGGCGAAGCCTATGCTGAGGACTCTTGGAAGCGAATCAGGATTGGCAACTTCGAGTACTACGTTGCTTGTCGCACTGTGCGCTGTTTGCTACCGAATGTGAACCCAGCAACTGGTGTAAGACATGGTAGCGAGCCGAACAGAACGCTGAAAAGTTTTCGCCGGATCGATGAAGGGGATCCCAATAATGCATGTCTAGGTATGCAGATGGTCCCGGCCTTGGAAGGCAGCAAGATCGAGGTTGGAGACAAGATCACCCTTCTCGAGACTGGAGAACATCTGTACATCAAACAATAATCGGCAAGGTGTTGTCTTCGGTCGGCTACAACAGCCCGGAAGAGGGCAACCAACGATGCAAGGCAGGGAACCCGCAGATCTATATCTGTCACCTCGCGATGAAGGGGATCGAACACCCTATAACCGTGCATCAAACAACAATCCGAGACGAGCGGGGTGCTTTAGCGAAAAGCGAAGGTCACCATGGTCTGCCCTGGTTGGGCGCCTTCGAGATAAGAAAGGCTTCGAATCCCGGCGTCTGCTGAACATTGGAGATGAACACATCTGTCCTCTTCTCCGCTGATGATCAAAGGAGCGCGATGTTGGTCTCGCCTCCCTTTGGCAATATTGGAGCGTGGTTGCTGGAAAATTTTTGGCGGCCGCTGCCGATCACAAGGAGACCCCCGATGTTATCTGTAAGCTGTCTGAGGATAAGCTTCCCCGCCTATCATTATCATCCATGCGGGCCTAGAACGCTTTCTGCAGACGCCTTATGCACCTGCATCTCGCATTATGTACCTATGCACTTCCGAGGCAAGATCGACCGTCCTGCCGATGTGGGACAGATCAACTCAATACTTCAAATCTTCGCCTCAAAAGCTTCAGACTCTACACCTATAGATTCATAACATAGCAGTCAAGCGGATTGCAATCACCTTTTGGATAAACATCATATCCATCCACACTTGGGGTTTGAAGGTCTAGAGGACCTTTCAGGCTTGCTTTCTGGATTCAGCTTTCTACTGTGAATCCTGTATTTCTCCTGAATATATGAAATACTGCTCTAATCGTCGGAATATTAGGTGGTTACTGTCTCTGTTGAGCAAATAAATCATTTTTTGTATTACTCTGGACATGGATGACTCCCCAGATCGCATCGGGCCAGACATGGCCCGAAGAGAGATGTTTGGAGACAAGGCCAAACGTTTTGCGAGAGCATTGACTACCAGGCAAGAAAGCACTAGACGACCCATACAACTAGTTATTGACACGAGGTAGGGACGGTCTAATCGGTGACTACGATTACGCATTTCTTTTCAAGCCGAATTTACCATTCATGAAGAAGACGAAGCGAGCTGCCCCTTTCTTCGGACTCAATGACAAAATGCCAATCTTCCTGGCACTTCTCCTTGGATTCCAGCATGCGCTGTCCATGTTGGCGGGCATCATCACCCCTCCTATCATCATCGCTAGCCAAGGAGGAGCCGCTCTCGGAGCAGCCGATACCCAATATCTAGTATCAACAGCTCTCATCGTGGGCGGCATTTTATCCTCTATTCAGATAACCAGATTCCACATCTACAAGTCACCATATTATATCGGCACTGGCTTGATATCCGTCGTTGGCACGAGTTTCTCCATCATTCCCGTTACGATTGGGGCGTTTTCCCAGATGTACGCAACCGGTTATTGCCCCTCGGCTGCTGATGGCACCAAGCTCCCATGTCCTCGTGGCTACGGTGCTCTAATTGGGACTGCCTGTCTGTGCTCTCTACTGGAAATTGGGTTATCTTTCACAAAGCCAGCCATCTTAAAGCGAGTCTTCCCTCCATTGGTTACTGGTCCAACAGTAATGCTTATTGGCATCTCACTCGTCCAAAGTGGCTTTCAAGGCTGGGCGGGAGGAGCTGGAACACCTGGATGTATTACACGTCCAACTAGTGGACCTTACACAGTATGCCCTACGGTTGGTGCTCCTCATGCTCTACCATGGGGTAGCGCAGAATACATTGGGCTCGGTTTCTCCGTCTTTGTAACCATCATTCTATGCGAGCGCTTTGGAAGTCCTATAATGAAATCCTGCGCTGTTGTGGTTGGCTTGTTAGTTGGATGCATCATCGCTGGCGCTACCGGATACTTCTCATCTGCGGGCATCAGCGCAGCTCCCGCAGTATCCTTCATCTGGGTCAGAACATTCCCACTGGCGATCTATGCGCCAATCATTCTACCGTTACTGGCTGTCTATATTGTCCTTATGATGGAAGCTATTGGCGATATTTCCGCTACTTGTGATGTCTCCAGACTGGAAGTGGAAGGAAAGCTCTTCGATAGCCGTATTCAGGGAGGCGTGCTTGCAGACGGTTTCAATGGACTGATCGCGGGCCTTTGCACCATCACTCCTATGTCAACATTCGCCCAGGTACGTTCTCAGCAATCGCTTTTCTCCCAGTCAGGCCATTCGGCTCATTATAAGACACATCTTCTGCACTCTATAAACTTCTTCTTGCTTCCCGTCGTGTCTCGCTCTATCAGCGGCTTCAGTGATCGTTTGTACCTGTGATACTAATTTGGTTCCGCGTAGAACAATGGTGTCATTGCACTGACACGGTGCGCCAACCGGAAGGCTGGGTACGGTGCCTGCTTCTTCCTCATCATCATGGGTGTCTTCTCCAAATTTGCCGCAGCATTGGTGGCTATCCCAGCTCCTGTGCTAGGAGGACTTACCACGTTCCTGTTCAGCTCCGTGGCTGTTTCAGGCATCCGCATCATTTCGACAGTGCCATTTACACGACGCAATCGCTTTATCTTGACTGCGGCCATGTCTCTCGGCTTTGGTGCCATACTCGTACCTAATTGGTTTTCCTTCGTCTTTACGTACAAAGGGAACAATCAATCCAAGCAAGGTTTCTTCAACGCCATCGTGCTGGTTATGGAGACTGGTTTTGCAGGTCAGTAAACATTCGGTCGGCTAGATCGCGTTGCTATGCTTATCCAGTTGTAGTGACGGCATTCATGGCAATTATGCTCAACCTCGTCTTGTCGGAGGAGCTCGAGGATGAGACCGTGAGCATCACCGCCAACAATGCAGATGCAGCCGATGATGCGGAAGAGTGGCGTCAGATCCAGCACAGGAAGGCTCCGGGTATAGGAAAGGACGAGGAGAAAATCCTGGATGGGTAGGATTTTCGTGAAGGATAAGCTTACAAGCTCACGCACATTGAGCTGCACACAAGGTAGCACAAGGACCCCCTTCGCAGTCTCGAGGTGCCGGGCTCATTCCAATTTGCCCTTGTCCAATTCTGGTGTTACGTAGCCCATCATCCTATGACCCTCTTGATTTGACACCCTGCTCTTGGCGAGATTCCCATTCAATGATAAGATGCTATGCCGCATGTCCTACTCCCTAATCCCATTGCCGGCACCGACAAGAAATGCAACAACATCCATAGAACAATTCCAAGCACCCTCCCAGGAAATCATACCCCGACTGTTAACCCTCTAACTGCGCCGTTTATCACAATCTCTACCTCTCAGCCACCCGTCCCCACGTTCTAGCACGCACCCAATGTTCGACTTATCTTATCGCATCAATCCATCCGGTTCGTACGTCAGCCAAGACGCTATCTCAGTATCACTTGGCAATATCTTGGCATCCAATCTCTGAGGAAGCGAAATGTTTCTGCTCAGATACACTGAGTCCCCCTTTCGCTCCCACTGATAATCGTTGCCCTACAGCTGTAGTGAAACGGTGAATCATGCACGATGGTTGCTACCATTGGCATTGCACTTGGAAAACCAAATGTTCAATTGTTGACGACACCGAAAACGGCCCCCAACTTGGAGATAGCACTGAAGTCTTGATCTGCATTTCAAATTCGCAGACGCCATTCTAGCAGCCAATCATTGTTTTTGGAAGAGATGAGTACGGCACCCGCAACCAGTACCTCTGTGACCATTCTCATATGTTTGTGTGGTAAGAAGAGATGATCAGGTCTTCCACCCGATAGTGGCCACCGTGAACTTCGTTCATGTTGGACGACTTGTGGCAAATGAATTGGATTATTATGTTTGCGGCCATTTGCCATACTGATAGAATCCGCTTCGCTCAGAGGACTAGACAGAATTCCCGGCAGCTAATGTTGAGAAGCAGAACGTGATGATTGCTGATAAAATACTCTAGGGCAGTAGGCCTATTGAAGGAGTCGGTTAGGCATCCTCTCTCATGGATCTGACAAAGTCTGCAAGACTTAACCACAACAAATTACTCGTGAAAATACAATAAAGCCCGCAAGGAACCAGATACGCCGACGCCAAGGTTGGCTCGATGCACTTGGATTCTGATACTTTGTGCTACTGCCTCTCCAGCAGCTTTCTGAGTCGAGTTCTGTTGGTATCAAGTATATCTAAGGAATCACGGAACGGCATACTTGTTCATGACTTACATACCACGCTTCTCGAGACTATGATTACCTTACAGACGACCTAACATTGTTCATCAAAGAAGATGTTGTGCTTCGCTTATTTCATAGTCATATGGACGCAAGACCGATCCTGACGACCTCTTCGCTTAGACTATCCTTCTCCCTCCTTCGCACGGGGTAGATCGATTTTGTAAGCAGACTTTGCTCCGAGAGTCGGATCTGCTCAAGGCCCTTCCATGATCGATCTGGTGGTTCCTGGCCGGCTCGGGCCTCCTCGGTCCACAAGTGTACTTATCGGGGAAGTGGGGAAATTATGTATACGTTAAGGTCAAGTGATGGTGTGCACGGTAGGTACTACTTGATAGAGCCGCCTCGCAGATCACTACGCGTCCAGACCTCATTCACTTCGAATTCTAGACTTACTTCTTACACCTCTTTTAGGTAAGGGAGAAGTGTAGTCCAGGAGAAGTGTGGTCTCGATCACGTACTCGTCAGTCATAACTGCAGATTCTGAGTTCGTGCCTTTCGAAAGTCTTGTTCTGTGCAGGCTGATGCCACCAACGTCACACCGCAACAGCACGATGCTGTCATCACGATATGTTTACGGACCGAATACGTTCGAAGTCTCGAAGAATGCTCAATACATTCTCGAGATAGAAATCTGTATTAGTACCCTTTCAACTTGGCAGTGGTGACGATCTTCGTGCGCGGAGAACTCGGAGCAGTGTGTTACCGCTCAAGCTGCGGTAAACTCGGTACACCAATCCTTCAAAAAGCTATGAATGGCTCACGTGTACAACATTTGCTTCAATTGATGAGGACGATGCCACGTGTAACTAAAGTAGGCTCACGACGATGCTCGTTTTTGACACTATATTGCTCTCTCTGCTGGTTATGTAGTGATACTTCAATTACAGACTACCATCCGTTTCATTGGTACAGGAGATCCAAGAAAGAACTTCATCCTAGGGTCATCAGAGTGCGCTTGAAGGCAAATGGATTGAACGCACCCAGGATGTCATCAGCTGAATAGTGACAGCCTTCTACAAGGATCAATGAATACCAAAGCTGGGGAGTATGGAAACATCTGATGTGGCAGCGCCAACCGAGCACACGTTCAAGGCTCTTCCCTCGGTCTGTTCGTTGGTCGTGGGAGCAGATTGGTGGCCTTCGTGCCGCACTTCCACACATGCACCTACAGAGCTAGAGCTTCGTTGAGACGACGAATTTGGTGTTGGAGGTGCCCTCATGAGCATCGGTGGTGCCTATAGCAATACCACGGGACAATCTAGAACACACAGAGTGCGTGACCGCAGGCCACTCTTCTTCAGTTCTCGATCTTTCACAGTAAGGCTCGGGGGCAGCTCGAGGCGTAGGAGCAGGACTATCGAGTAAATTACTTAAGTGGAATATTTCGTGCATTCCTCCTTATATCTTAAAAGCTTCCTTCTAATATAAAGGGAACCGCCTTTCTTGTCCTCCTTTTGCTATCAGCAAACCCATTCTATCCCAACATCCATCATAATCAAATTCAAATCAATAATAACCAGCTCACCTACTCGTCTCCTATCCTATATTTCCATCAAGATGTTGTTCATGGCCGCGCTCGTAGCAGCCCTCATCTCGCATCTCGCCATGGCTGTCCCAACGTCTGGCAATAGCTAGGGTACAGGCGGGCCCCCACCAAAAGGCTACAGCACGGTCGAAAACTTTTGCAGTACTCCCGCAACATTGTACTGCTGCAACGGCCTCGCCGCTGGTGGCGTTGCAGGCGAGCCTACCACTACCGCCACTGGATGTCCGTCACCTTGTTCCCTACACCCTACAGCTCTTTCTCTATATTCTGCCAATTGTATATTGATAGACTAACACCGGCGACGTAGGCATTAATGCCATGGCTGGTGGTCAAGTAACCTATTTATATGGATTCTGTCCACCCAATTATGGCCCGACCTGCTGCACAGTTTTCGTAAGTAATCTCCTACAGTCGTCTACCGTTGAACAGTGCTTTGAATTTGCTAGCTCACCAACGGTGATACCACGGGCTGCGGGCTCCCCACTCAAGTCCAGCAGCCCTCATCGTAATGGTTTGGAAGGGATGCCAGATCATCACAGGAGCTATGTGTAACAGAAGGATCGTGACACTCTTAGAGACACCATGCTGGGAACCTGCTTTCTGTCGGCAGCGTTAGGCACAGACTGTGTTTGGTGTGACTTCTGGTCCGAATTTTTGCGATTTTCTCATCAGCACATTCACTCCATCAACAAGGGATCCACTACACTGTACTATCACTCATAGCATAGTTATCATAGATAATACACGGTCAATCCATCTTCGATCCACATCAGACCCAAATCACGTCCGTAAAAAACCCATTTTCCTCTCATTGGCGGGGAAATTCGAATCCCGCTGTCGTCATCGAGAATGACCGCATCGCCTATCCAAATCATTTCTTTGCTCCTCCACCAAAATACTTACCTATCAATCTCACCATAAACAAATCACATCACAACCCATCCATCCCCAAAACAAGACCAACAAATCCCCATACCAACCAACCAAACAATGAAATCCATAACCCTCGACCCCTCCACCTCCGAACCCCCCACTCGAGACCTTACCCCATCCAAATCCAACGCTCTCCCCGCCACCCTCCCCACCGCCAAAGAAATAAAGCTCCATCCCAAAAACCCCGGCGATGAAAACGCAAGTCTCTTCTTCGTAGGGACCGCGACGACGATATTGTACGCTTCGCTTCACCAGCCCCCATCGAAAATCGCTGCATAGAATAGCCACTGACTCGATGTTCTACGTAAAAGGGAATGGGAGGGTATCCGCCTCATGACCGATCCTGTACGTACATGCATCTATCATATCCTGACAAGCACATATATATCACATATATCACATGTAATCGAGAAAACCCCTCCCTAACACCACAACAGAATTTCCTCCACGCCGGCGACCACGTTCATCTCGGACCCGGAGTATGTATAACCCTACAAATGATCCCCTACACACCCACTACCCATCTATCCAAAGACTCAATTAACCAAACCGAACCGAAAGGTAACCGGCACGCGCGTCACGAACCCAGCCGTCGACCTCCACGATCTACCACGTATAGATCTGATCTGCCTATCCCACTACCACGCGTACGTCTCCCTCCCCATCCATCCATCCCTACTCCCTCATCTCTTCCACCCCCTCTTCATACCCCATCACCCATCCATCCATCGACCCCAACCCCAACCCAAACACCCCCAACCCCCCAAAACTAACCCCCTCCCCCACCCTCCAGCGACCATTTCGACGCCAAAGTCGAATCCTCCCTCCGCCGCTCCCTGCCCATAATCACAACCCCCCACGCAAAAACGCACCTCACGACGGCAAAACCCCCTGATGAAGCCTTCACCGCCGTGTACGACCTCGATCACTATGATGACATGCTCGTGAGTCTTTCGTCTTTTCATCGTAGCCATCATCCCATTCGATCCACATCGCTCCCCATCCAAACTTCCCCATCCAAATTTCCCCCCATCCTAAATCCACAGCTACCAATCCCCATCCACCATCCCCCAATATCACCATCCCCAGCAAAGCGCTAACCGAGCCCTCCTCTAAAATCTCAGATCGACATCAAAACCCCATCCCCATCACAAAAGACCCCCAGCATAAAAATAACAGGCATGCCCGGAAAACACGTCCCCCCCGGCCCAGGAAACATAGTGGGCGCCCTGAACGACTTCCTAGCCGCCGTAAGCCGCCCTACCTTTATACACCCACCCAACCTCCTAAGTCCTAATCAAAAAGTAGGTCCCACCCACAAACGGATGGATGTTGGAGCTGGGCCACCATACCCCAGCCCAAGATGATTTCGAATGCGGGTACCGGTAGGTATTCCCTTTACCCCTCCCCTTTGCCCCCTTTTCCCCCTCCCATCCTCTCCCCTCCCATCCTCTCCCCTCCCCTCCCCTCTCCCCTCCCCTCCCCACACCTTCACCCCCTTCCCCCCCCTCCTCACCCCCTCCTCACCCCATCTAACACCCATCCCACAGAATCTACATAAGCGGCGACACCCTCCTGGTCCCCGAACTCCACGAGATCCCCACCCACTACCCGACCATCGACCTCCTCCTCATCCACCTCGGCGGCACCACAATCCCCAGCCCCAGCGTGCCCTTGCTGATGGTGACCATGGACGCCGCGCAGGGGGTGCGGTTGGTGCAGATGGTGGGGCCGGATGTCACGATTCCGGTGCATTATGAGTATGTTTTTCTTTTTTTCTTTTTTCTTTTTGTTTTTTTGTCTTGGCGAAAAGAGAGAGAGGGTGTTTATCTTGTTTTTTTGATTGTGTGTTCATGTGTGTATATGTATATGTATATGTACATGTACATGAGGGCAATTTTGGGTTAGTAAGCTGACATATATCTCAAATCAGCGACTACGACGTGTTCCTCTCACCGTTGTCGGATTTCAAAAAGGCGATGGATGAGGCTGGGTTAAGTGATAAAGTGATCTACCTCGATCGCAAGGATGCCTATCGTTTCAAAGTGAGAGAGTGAAATCGAAGGGGTGAAGAAGGGTTGTGTTGAAAGAGTATCATCACTGGTTGGGAAGAGACCCCTGTGCCGCGAGAAAAGGTATCTGACGCATTAGCATATGAATCTCTTGTCTTCTAATAACAGTGATGTGATTGATGATGGCATTTGTAACCTCCACGAGCAAGAACCGTTCGAGCTGAAAGCCCGTCCCATGCCCCCTGAGATAGAGGATCTGGTCCCTCTCGACAGAATCCATTCCAACGCCTTCGCTAAGCCCACCATCAAAACGTGGGACGGGAGACACTAGGTGCCAATTGCTGGTAATGAAGCTCGAAATTGGTGACCTGAGCTTTCCATTAGAGCAGTCACAGCAATCACACTAAGATCTCCCACTCACTCGCATTTTCTCCCACGTTTGCGGATTCCAGAAAGAATAGCTACCTTGCTCTTTCTCGGGGGACACTTGGACCGGTTCTCCCAGGCTCACATCTTTCGTGAGCCACATGCGAAGTTCTTTATGGTACCTCCAATTGCGATTAGTCCTGGTCATTGCGTTAGAAAAGGATCCTGAGGACAATAGGAATGTATGTGAAACACACAGCTCAGTAGCAGCCAGCTCTTGAAGAATGTCGCGGGTCTGGGTGTAGAAAATGAAAAATAAAGTTTCGTCATGGAAGCTGGGAACCTTGTCTGTCACCCTATGGACGTTATCGACAACGTAGCATTCCGGTAGTTTGTAATCAGGCTGCATGGGTCGTGAACCTACGTCGGCAAAAGGACCTGCGAACGACGGATAGAGAGGCCTTGCGCATCCCATCAGCATTTATTCAATCAGATTAATCGGAGTGGTGCTGACTCCGGTGAATTGAGGTTCAGACCAAGCGATGTTAATTCCTGACCCCTAGCTAGACCGGAAACATCCGGATTCTCACTCCTTGCCGTTGCTAAGAAGCCCGCCAGACCGAATTCCTCCAATGCGCTCATCTGAGACGGTGTCGTCTGATCTGAGGTCACAGCTGAGTCGGGCGCATCGCCTGTCCTAGTCACATAGTCCTGTTGCTGCGGCTGACTAGCCTGCCGCTGTGTTTGGAATTGCAATTCACTGAAATTATTAAGGAGGGAGTTCATCGTGTTTTCGTGTCGCTGGTATCCTAGCGCCACTGAGGTATTCTGTGCGCTCCATCAATTGTGTAATGAAAAGACGAGTAATGTACAAAACCCACATTCCTATCTTGTTCTTGTGGACCAATAGTGCCTTGACGTATTGGTTCGATCGGAGAGCGCCCATTGGATGAAGCTGCGTAGCATATGAGCAAATCGTGCAAATGCGAGATGCCAACGCGCGAGCCTTACCTCCAAAGCCGATTCCGTTCGGCGAGGTAAGCCTATCGACTACCGAAGAAGACCGCGTATTGTTTGCTTGACTACTTGACGCACTTGGCAAGGTATTGCGGGCCTGTGCCTGGTCCGGCGGCAAGGAGAATGCGTTTGTGCTGGAGAAGCCTCCGAATCCTGAATTCTGCATTATACTGCTTCTTCTATCATCATTTTCGTCGGTTCCATTCCGACCTAGAGGCGGGAAGTCGTCAACGTTGGTGGTCTGCGGCTGTCGAGAAGCTGACAGTTGACCTAGAGTGCCTGTACCACCGTAACGATGATCATCTATTGCGTTCGTTAGATGTGATGTTGCAGATAATATGTCTTCGCTCGGTCGTTGTGACTGATCCTGGACTTGTTGGGTATGCTGATGTTGTTGAGGGGTTTGTGAGGCTATTGGGTGTTGTTGATTTGGACGCTGCACCGGGTTTTGTTGCACTGCTCTTTGGTTCGCCCATATGGCTTGGCTTTGGTTCTGATACTGCGGTTGAGAGGTACCCGATAAGGAAGGGAATTCACTATCACGATGGCGCCCGCCCATCAGTGGAGTTCATGCGGTTTCCTCATCAAAGGATTCGTATCAGGAATGATGCGAGAATACACAATACTGCGGGGAGGCTTACGATAGATCTAGAGACGCAGCTTGTGGAGGCCCGCCGATTGTTTGCGCAAAGCTTGTTGCCCCTGTACCAGTCTGTCTTGGTTGCGAAGATGGTAGTGCCGTCACTCCGTTCGGCGCACCAAATGCCCAACTCGGACCACTGCCTGAATGACACGGTCGATCTTAGTCAACGAAAGTGGCGTCTCACGTACCATGGACGATTGCATACCTGATTTCGAGGCATTCTGCAGCCGTCCAGAGCCGAGCGGCGGATTTCGGCTTTGGTGTGCTTGTTGGGTTTGAAAAGGCCCATATCGCATGATTTGCGGGGCAGGGCGTATATTCTCTGGAGGAGACCTGTCAGCATGCTGCGGACGAATTGCGCTCTGTCTCATGGTATGTGTAGCATAAATTGAATGAGTATCAACCAGTGATCGGTAAGGTGTAGCAGGACCCTGGTTGACAAAGCGCGAATCAGTAGCTCCAATTGGTGGCAAAACGGAACCTCGTTGCCTAGGTAGAGCTATAGCACTTGGAAGAGGTAACTGGGATAGCATCGCTATGGAAGAGCCAGTTGAAGCTGAGAATTTTGGGTTGGGTACGACTTTGCAGAGACTGTCAAGATTGCCTCGGGACATCTGGACTGAGGTCATTGATATGCCGTACTCATCGAATCTATGATCGGGTGAAGGCCATTTTGGACCATCCTTGAGAAGACAATCCCGATCGGTCCGAAAAACTTGAGGCAGAGCCGTAGGTACGAGATGTTTATCGAGTCCAAAACGGGGTAAAGGGTCTGTGGGGCCACTCGCGTCACTCCGCATGAAAGGTAGGCTTGGTCCAGCGTTAGGTGTGGTATCAGCCGCAGGATTAATCGTATAGTGGAAGCCAAAACGTGGTAGCTGGCTGGGAGGATCGTGTGGGCCGTTCCATGGTGACCTTGACATGGTATCATGACTTGATACAAGCGTACCGGAATGGGGCAGATGGTGACAAGAACGGCTGAAAGTGTCCTGCACCGCTGTTAAACCAGTCGCGAAGTCGCGATTCTTCTCGTCCTCAGAGCTCATACCAGGAAGATTTGGATCATCCCCTTTCACCATCGCTTCCGGCAAAACGACGCTCCGAGATGGCCTGGAATCGGATTCACTGTTGTCCTTTTTCATACCTGATATAAAGGTATACTGCTGCCGCTGAGCTGTTCCGACTGCAATTTCGGAACCACTGCTCCATACGCCACAGGTCCTGATGGAGGGACCTCTAATTCGTTGCAATTCTGATGGATTTGACAAGTAGAGATGATGCTCAAGGCGAGCGTGAAGGATAGCAGCATGTATCCTTTCCTCTCCTCTGTGGGCGTGACGCTCTTGTCTAGCCAGAAAGCGAACCACAAAATCCTTCGGTGCTTTGCCAAATAATATATTTAACGAGGTAACTTGATGATTACAACAGACCATTAGGGGAACCGCAACGCCCTTTCGAATATTACGGAGGACTGACGATTCCTCCTCCCGTTCATGACGTGCTTTAATACGAGCCGCAGGACTCTCCTCATGAAGCGAAGCTAAAACTCCATTCCGTTCGGCCAACTTTCCACCGTATTCTCCTTCATTCTCATCTGCAGGACCAGACTCGGTAGTGTCCTCCAAACGGGGAAGTGCGAGCTGCCATTGAAGGCCCGAGGTAGCTCGAGCTCTAAGCGTAGCAGATCGATGGCGCGCGACAAAAGCCTTTACCTCGAAAGGGTCTCTTTCGCCCGTAAATTGCTCGAAGGAGATACCCCTGGCATTTTTCTTCTTTGCAGATGTACGGGCCAGGCCTGCGCTCGGTGTGCCGGTCGGAACTCCAAAGTCACACATTTGGGACAAGGTCCAGGTCCTAGAACGGGCTCCTTCTCGGCAGAATGATGCTGTGTCCGCCTTTCTAATGGCATGAATAGCGCACGATAGAAATATTGTTGCTTACCTTGACGATTCATGGCTGCGGAATTACCCTAGACGACGTCACCCGGTGAGTATGCTGTACGTTCTTGCCAAAGACGTTTGCTCGAGACACCAAGCCCACTGGTGAATGATGAACTGCAGGCGGCTACGCGCTTATCCCGCCTAGAATACTTGATGAGCCCAAGAAACCATTTCTCACGTACATCAGCACTCAGCATCATGATCTGGGGACTGTAAATGACTTCCTTCTCTAGTGGCTAGGATGTCAATTTGGAAAACGAGCCATGTTTCAATGCGGAACGTAACACAGCAACTGCCTCCTACCTTCCTTGCGCCTTGGCTAGCAGTGACTTTCGGATCCCTACATCAACTGTCCGCATTCTCAACCTCTACCGCGCACAATGCACGTCACAAACCCTACAGGAAGAGACGGGATGGCAATCTTCATAGAGGAGAATCTGCTTTACGGAGGACAGGCTTGAGATTCCCCGTTTCCATGTCATCTCACCCTTTACCTAAGCCGGTGCTGGATCCAAAGCGAAGGTCCAAGGTGCAAGCCGATCCAGACCATGGGCTATGGGGCTTTTTCAATGGGGATAGAAAGGCGCTATCTCTACCTAAGGAGGATGAAGCTCATGGTAAAGCATGCTTTATCCCGTTCAAGCTCATCGGGTACTGAAATATTCAAGGCCGTGCGTGGACAGTAGGAGAGCTGCGGCAGAAATCGTGGGAAGATCTGCAATCAATCTGGTACATATGTTGCAAGGACCGGAATCGCCTGGCAACGGAAAGCCACGAGCGACGACGACTGGGACTACGCCAAGGGCATGGACAAGCGAAAGGGAGAGAAATGGTGGTATGATATTCACACACTTTCCTTCGTAACCACTTTGGACATTAGATAGACTACAAAAGCAAACAGCATTACTCATTGGTCGTCGGCAGATCCGACGGACGCAACAACGCATCAAATTCACCCTCACGGAACGGTGGTATTCGTGGGAGAACGCATGGAAAGTTGCAGAGAAGGATCCCGACGTTAATCTCAATGCAGAACCTAATACATTGGCATATAACCCAAGAAACTATGAGGTTAGTAGGTGGCTAAACTCGATGAATTCACGTTAGCTTACTTGTATCAGGAGGCCAAGGAGGAAGATGAAGTACCTCGAGCAGCATCCGCAGCGGGGTGAATTGAGAGGAGATTATGATGAAGGATCATAAACTTTAAGGGCTCCGTATTAAACCTCACAGGGGTTGGTTTTGTATTGCCATATGTTGGTGGCTAAGAATTATGCTTGAGTTCATGTGTAAGGGAGGAAGAAGCGTTTATACGTTACCAAAGTATCCAATCTTGATACGCGAGTCATGAGCTTTTGAGTTCCACCTCCAGCGTTGGTCATTGTGTAGTCCTCGTCCCCGGTAACATAAGTGAATGCATGTAGAAGCGCTTTTTTCGATGGTAATACCACCGGGCTTGGCGCTGTCATTGTCGTTGGGAGCAGCCACTTACTGCGTCGCTACGCCTCTGCATACTAACGATCATTACGTTCGCGTCTCAGCATTGTTACCACTAGAATCTTTATCACCAGCCATGGACGAGATTGCCCCAGAGTATGACGTCGTCGTACTTGGGACAGGTATGTCAATATCCTCGCCAACGATGGTGAATGGAGCTGACAGTTGTCAATTAGGCTTGACGGAGTGTGTATTATCAGGGTATGCTCAGGTAAACTCGACGGAGTGCTCACGCGACTGATTCCGATTTCAGGGTTATGAGCGTCAAGGGCAAGAAAGTACTACACATCGATCGGAACGATCACTACGGAGGGTTAGTGTGGCCTTTCATTCCTTCTACAGGTTCATTGACCAAAAATAGCGAGTCCGCGTCCGTGAACCTCGAGTCCGTATGTACAGCTACGTGAAAGCACTTATGGACCTTGGCTGAAGCGCAACAGCTGTTCAAGAAACACGGCAACTATAACAAGGGAGAGGAGCCATGGAAAAAATATGGACGTGTGAACGATTGGAATATTGACTTGGTACCTAAGCTTTTAATGTCGAATGGTGAATTGACGAATATTCTGGTCTCGACGGATGTCACACGGTACCTCGAATTCAAGCAGATCGCCGGTAGCTATGTTCAACAAGGTAGTGGCGCACGAGCAACAGTAGCAAAGGTTCCTTCGGATGCGGGGGAGGCATTACGATCACCGTTGATGGGTCTTTTCGAGAAGAGGCGGGCAAAGAGATTCCTGGAGTGGGTGGGAGCTTTCAAGGAAGATGATCCTGCGAGTTACGGAGGTGGGATATAGCGATTACCGAGAATGGCATGAAAGTTTTCTGACTCAATCTGCAGGACTGGACCTCAATCGGTGCAGCATGAAGGAGGTATACGACAAATACGGACTGGAAGCGACGACGCGTGACTTCATCGGCCATTCAATGGCTTTATACCAGACGGACGAATACATTAATCAGAAGGGCGCTGCAAAAGAAACGGTCCAGAGGATAAGGCTGTATGTCAACTCGATGGCACGATACGGCAAATCACCTTACATATACCCCCTATACGGCCTCGGAGAGCTACCACAAGGCTTTGCTCGTCTTTCCGCAATTTACGGCGGTACATATATGTTGAACACCAACATTGACGAAATTGAGATGGAAGGAGGCAAAGTTTCCGGTATCAAAGCGACGATGCGCGAACGTAGCGAAGACAGCGACGGCATGAAGTTCTCAACCAAAACAAAGAAGATTTTGGGCGATCCCTCTTATTTCCCTGGCAAGGTGCAGGTGGTAGGGCACCTGCTAAAGGCTATCTGCATACTCACACATCCGGTGGCGAATACCGACAACAGCGACTCCGCACAACTGATTATCCCCCAATCGCAGGTTGGTAGGAAAAATGGTAGGCCTTGCTTCGAGCAGTCAGTGTAAACGTACACAGCTGACTAGTGTAGACATCTACATCGCCATCGTCTCTTCCTCTCACAACGTCTGCCCGAAAGGCTACTATATCGCAATCGTCTCGACCATCGCAGAAGGTTCAAGTAACCATCATCTAGAGCTGCAACCCGGTTTCGACAGGCTAGGTAAAATCGAGGAGAAGTTCATGGGCCCTGCAATACCTCTCTACGAGCCCTTAGAAAGTGGGCGAAATGACAACATCTTCATTTCGAAGAGCTACGATGCCACTAGCCACTTTGAGACGACTACAGGTAAACCTTTCCTTATAGTAACAAAGCTTTCCAACACTGACATAACTTGATGTACAGATGACGTACGAGATATATATCGCCGGGCGGAGCAAGAAGAACTCGTGGTCGAGGGGCTAAGGGAAGGTGATAATCTGGTTGCGCAGGAGTGAAAGGGAGATGCATTTACGACCTCACGATACCGCACATGTAATACCTTTGGAGTTGCCCCTTTCCAGGAAACCTACGATCCCAGCGACGAATCGAAGGAGTGGTGGGTGGCTTCCTCGGAGCTGGCCATTGATCTTTTGAAGCAGTCGAAGAGTCTTTCCCAAACCAGATTCGCAGAACGTACCTCGTCAAGCGAGTATCGATACACTCCATACACCAACCCACTTCATAACTTCACCTACTATCCCCTGAAACCTACTACCACCTTCACGTTTCCATCCGTTTCAATACAGATGCAACTCCTCCATCTCAGCTCCGTTATCATTACAAACCCGATAAGATCCCCTTCCATCACCATCAATCCAAAACCTCCCCACTCCCCAACCTCCTCCCATCCTCCTCCCCACGCAAATCTCACTCCCTATCCTTCTCCCCATCCTCCTCCCCACTCCCCTACACCACCCATCCATATCCGATTCATATCCCATCCTCCTCCCAATCCTCCTCACCATACCACCACTCTTACCATCCCCACCACCCACCACCCATAATCCCACCACTCTCACACCATCCCCACCACCATCCTCCTCCCCATCTTCTTCCCCACCTACACACTCTCTCACCATCCCAA
>JAABUV010000439.1_pt1 | contig 62730 bp, 79 predicted proteins | sample 5559971 | NCBI WGS metagenome assembly JAABUV01 (sample SAMN10711881, study PRJNA513362) | rock metagenome | isolation source: Antarctica rocks | place: Antarctica: Victoria Land, Knobhead nord | collected 2015-12-19 | reverse complement strand
CGCGGGCGCCCGCGCTCGGCGGTTGGGACGCGCCCGCGTACCAGCCGGTGGCGGCTGCGGCGCAGCGGGGCGCGCAGCAGCCGCAGGCGCACGCCGGCCAGGCGGGCGGCGCGCAGCGCCAGGCGCACGCGCAGGACCAGCCGGGCGCCGCCCAGCAGGCGCGGCAGGCGTACGCCAGCGTGCAGCCCGGGTACCCCCCCGAGCCGGGCTACCCGGTCGCGTACGCCGCGCAGCCGGGCTACGGCGGCCAGGCCGCGGGGGGGTACCAGCAGGCCGCCGCGCAGCAGGCCCCGCAGCAGGCGGCGCGAATGGGGCAGGGGCCTGGGGGGTACCAGGCGCAGGGCGCGGGGGGCGCCTACCAGGCGCAGCAGCCAGGCGGCGGGTACGAGTACGGGCAGGCGGGCGCGGGCTTCCAGGGCGCGGCGGGCGCGGGTTACCAGGCTGCAGGGGAGGCAGGGTATGCGCCCGCGGGGCAGGCCTATGGCGGCCAGCCGCAGGCGGGCTACGCGGCGGCGCAGCCGCCGTACCCGCAGGCGCCGGGCGGCTATGGGGGCGGCGAGGCCGGCTTCGACCCGGCGCAGCAGTTGCCCTACGCGGCCGCGGGATATGCGCAGGGCGGCCAGGCCGCCGGCCTGACGTACCGGCCCTACATCTCCAGCGCGCCCGCGCCGACCAACCCCTATGCGCAGGCGCGCCCCCTCCAGCGCTCTGTGATGTGCTTGTCACGTGGAATGTCAGGCTGACCGGCATCGCCCATCGGCATCGTCCCCGCGCTGGTGGCAAGTCACGGCAAGCGTCCGCCTGGTGCCTGCTGAGGTGCTGGGCCCTGCTGAACAGCGACCTCAGCTGCAGCATTCAGGGCAGGGCGTGCCCGGCGCCGCCCGCTCTTCGAATGGCTGCCCAGTGCCACTCTGCAGCTCCTGCCTGCCTGCCGCGGTCCCTCCATCTCCCATTTTTTGCATAGCACTACCGGCTAACATCATAATCAGCATGATCCGCCTGCTCTGTTTGTTCCAATAGCAGATGGATTGACATGCAGATGCCTGCCTTGACCCTACCGTCCTCCCCCGCCCCTGCGTGCAGGTGCCAGGTGTGCCCTACGACGCGGCGGCAGCCGCGCCCGCCTACATTGCAGGGCCCATGCAGCCGGGCGTGGGTTACCCGGCTGCGTCCGCGGCGCTGCCGCCGCCGGTGCGCCGCCCGGTCGCGATCGAGGCGCCTGGCGGCGGCGGCGGCGGCGACGACGCTGCGCCGAGCGCGTCCCTGGGCGGCGCGCCCGCCGGCCGCGGTGGCGGCCGGCGCTACTCGGCCATGAGCGGCATGACCGCAGGCTGATCAGCACTGCCCAGTCCATGTCCGGTTCAAGCGATGTCCAAGCCCCGTAGCGCTAAGCAGCGCGCCTCAGCCGTGGAGCGGGCGTTGGGGGTGTCGAGGGGAACAAGAAATGCTCTGTGCGTGCCAGGCTCTGTGCAGACATCCTTGCCAAAGCTGGGCAAGCAAAGGGCCTGCTATGCAGCGCCAGACTGGCTGCGCTCAGCTGCACTCAACAGTCCGGCTTTGCTTTGCACTGCTGCAACTGCATGAGCTCGAGCCCGGCTCGGAGCGGTCGCTTACTGCAGTTGGGCGTATGCGTCTATGTGCCCCGCTCCGCATGATGCTCGCTTGCCAGTCCTGTCCAGGTCAGCGCGGGGACATGTTGCGGCAGGGTTGCGGCAGCGGAGCACAGAAAGTGTGTCGTCCTGTTTGTTGCTGTAAGTGCTGAGCCAGTGCGAGCAGCGTCGTGCAGGTGACCACATGTGCATGAGGCTTTGCAGTACGTCAGGCTTGTGAGGCAGTCGTGCACTGGGCATTCCCATGTGCCAGGTCCTTCATAGGCTGCGCGCAGTGTATGTGCAACTGGATTCAGCGCGCAACAGCACTCGCCACCATTGGCTGTGACGCGTGTGCGCAAGCTCTGGCGCAGCAGGCAGTTCTGTTCCATGTCAGCGCAAGGCACGTTCATTGCTCATAAAGCGTGGTGCAGTGTGCACACGCGTGTGCTCCTCACACATTGAGCGAGGTATCTGTACCTAAAGTGTGAAGTAGGCGATTACTGCGCTCGGAAGGGTGTGCACTTGCAGACGTCACGCTATGCAGGCTCAGACCAAATCCACATCTTGCGAGCGGCCTAGCAACGCCATAACATGGCACCTCGTTGCACCTGGGAGCATGCGTATAAGCAGCTGGACGGCCGCCAAGGAAGGGCGCGGCAGCTTTGACCTGAACGAGGCGCCAGCGCCAAAGAATATAGGGATGCAATGACGCAAGTAACGGGGCTGTGCGACACAGCAGCCGCGCCCTGGGTGCACGCCTGACCTATGATAGTCCTTTATTCCTAGCCAACACCCAACTACGACCTTCAGCGCCAGGCCAAGTGCAGCGACCATGATCTTGAGCCGTACTCATCCTTAGCCTATGCGCAATTGGAAATGACGGGGACTGGCAAAGTCCGACATGCTCCCGATGAGGCGCGGTGCTGCAGTGCAACCCTGGCACCAGGCCCTACGTAGTGCATGCCCTGCGCATTGCCCCCCCAACCCCGCCCCTGAGCGGCATGCCGCGATGCGCCACCGGCGCCCCGGCAGCGCCGCTCCAGCGCTGCTCAGTGCTTCCGGTCGACTGCGCGCGCACACCGCCGCCCCCTCAGCAGGCAGCCACTGCACCAGGACGCCTCCCGACTCAACGTGCGCAGCTTCCCAGAGCAGCTGCAGCACCGCGCCTGCCTTCGCATGCAGCAAGAAGAAGAACCTGAAAAGCCCTACAACGGCATGCCAACACGCGATGGCAGCGCGCCCTGCGCGCCAGCGCGGGCGCGCACAGCGCAGCTTCTTCTTCTCGGCCTTCAGCCGCGCCTTCTCCGCCGCAATGGCCGCCTTCTCTTCCTTCAGGCGCGCCTTCTCCTTCACGCGCTCCTCCAGCGTCTCGGGGTCCAGGTCCTCCGGGCCGTCCTGCCGGGCCCCCAGAACACCTCTCCCCTCAGGTTTCCCCTCAGGGCCTGCACGCAGGCTCGGGCACCGGGCCCATCCCGCACTTATGTGCTCACCAGCGCGGTGCAAGCACGGCACTGTTATCTCGCACGCCCTGCGCCGCTGCTCGTGTGAGCGCAGCCTGCAGCGCGCCCAGCCAAACCGGCGCAGACAGGCCCCACCGCGCGTGCAGGTGCCCAGCGCGCCCGGCCGGAGCCGGCACGGCGCCCCCGAGGCGGATGCAGGCCGGCTCCGGCGCTCACCCCGGCATGCACCGCGGCTGCACCAGGGCCCCTGACGAGCCACAGGGCCCTGATGAAACGCCGCGCACCAGGTTGTCCAGTGACGTCAACGAGGCGACCGAGGCGGAGCCGGCCTTCGAGGACACCAGCGACAGCGACGACACGGACGCCGCGATGTTGGCCACCGGTACGGCGACGCCGCCGCTGACGGCCACGCCGCCATCCGCCACCATCCATGTCTCCGAGCACAGCGCGGACGTGAACTCTGCGCGCGCGAGCTCGCGGTCAGCCGCATGCGCGGACGCGGCCGTGCGCAGGGCACGGTGCGCTGCGCGAGGGTGGCCTCTGGTTCGTGCGCTGGGCGCCCAGACCTCGCGCAGCAGGCGGAGCGCTTGCACGTGGCCAGAGGTCAGCAGCATTGCTGCTGGGCCAGCTAGTCAAGGCAGGCGCCTCCAAGCACACGTCCGGATCGACTGCTGTGGTGCGAGCAAGCAGGGCCTGTCCGATGCACCGGCGCGGCCGGTGGCGCCGCGCGCTTGCCCGCGCGACGAGCGCCCGGCCTGCGCCGGGCGGCGGGGCGCGCGCGCCTGAGTTGTGCGAGATCATGATGACGGCGCCCTGGAAGTCGTTGATGGCGGCGGCGAGCGCGCCGAGCGACTCGCGGTCCAGGTAGTTGGTCGGCTCGTCCAGCACGAGCAGGTGCGGGTTGTTCCACATCGCTGCCGCCAGCACCAGCTTCACCTTCTGGCCGCCTGCGCGGCCGGCCGATCACACCTCAGCCCCGCTGCCGGCTGGTGCCTGCAGCACGCGGGGCGGGCTATGCTGGCTGCCTCCGCCGCCAGCGCGGCTAGGCCCTCTGTAGGCCACTCCCCCATATCCGGGCACGAGGTACCCCAATACGGCCCCAGACAGGGTATGGCATGTGTGCGGTGCGCTGCCCTGGCGACGCGTGCACATCCGGCCTGCTCGGCAGCGCTCTGGCTGACACGAGAGCGGCCGCCACCTCAACGCGCCTGCCACACGCGCACCCAGGAGCAGCATGCCCACTCCCGCATACGTTACGCGCCCCGCATGATGCATGCGGTGCGCCCCTGGCCTGGCGTGCATGCCCCGCACGAACGCGGCCGGGCATGCGCAGCGGCCGGCGCGAGCCGCGTACCAGAGAGGCCCAGGATGGCGTTGTGGTTGGTGATCTCGGCCTCCATGCCAAAGTCCTCCAGGTGCTGCTGGATGGCGTCCTTGCTCAGTGGGCGGTAGCTCTGCGCAACGCGCCCAGCCACACAGCGCGTCAGCGCGTCGCAGGGCCCTGCCGGGTGGAATGAGCAGGAGAGCAGCTCAAGCAGGGTCACAGCGCCACGCTCGTTTGCAGCCGCACCACGGCCTGCTCTGCCTTGCACCACCGTGGTAACGCAGCCAGGCGCTCCAGGCGGAGGGGGCTGCAAGCGTGGCAGGGCATGCATGCAAGCATTCCTGGCTACAGCTGGACTGAGCAGCGCACGCTGGTGTGCTTGGGCAAGGGCGCGCTCTCAGGTGGGCTGCACCTTGCTGGCAGCGATGCGGGCGTCCAGGTCGTTGATCATCTTGGTGTAGCCCATCCCCTCCAGCCTGCACGCACGCAGGCACTGAGTCATTCCTACATCGACGTGCGTTGCAAGGTCAAGCAACCACATGTGCAGAAGCATGTGCAGTCACAGTGATCAGGCAGAACGGCTGCTGACCCTGAGCGACATGTGACCTCAGGGCGCGCATGGGCCTGGGGCGCACTCGACCTTCATGATCCACTTGTTGTGCCTGGGGTCGCTGGGCATGCCCCACCACTTTACCTCGTACTCAAAGTCGCGCTTGGCCTTGCGGCGGCCAAGGAGCGCCTCCACCACCAGCTTGCCCTGCACACCGGGCATGCGGGGATTTTCACTCACACACGCAGACAAATGGTGCTGAGCCAAAGAGCCCCGCCGCCGCAGTGCTCGAACTCTCCATGTGTCCGCATGCGCACTCTCCTTTGGCGCGAGCCCACCTCAGCCTAAGCACTGTTGCCAGAATTGGACATACGAGCAGACGGCCTCTCGCCTTGCAGACCCAGCCCCAGCCCGCCTTGTGAACAATGCTTGACGAGTGCGGCGCACCGCCTTGATGTCGGCGTCCTTCTGCGCGGCCTCGGCGGCGGTGACCTTGCGCGTGACCTTCTCCAGGCCCTCGCGGTCCTCGCCCGACTTGAAGCGCCACCAGAAGTAGTCCGCCGGCGTGCTCTTCAGGTGCTGCGCGCGCACACGCAGCCGCCTTCGCCATCTGCGGGCGCAGCAGGAGCCGCGACGCGCCAATGCTTGCAGGCTGCGGGTGGCAGGCACACGGTGTCGCGCGAGGCGCAGTCCGCGCGGGCAGAGGCGCGCGCACGAGCTCGACGTGGTGGAAGGCGTGCTGCGCGACGTAGGCCACGCGCAGGTTGGGGTGCTTCCACACCACGCCGTCCTGCGGGAGCAGCACACCCGGCTAGAATGCTGCATGCGCTGGTCACGCCTGGTGCCAAGCGAGCTGACATGCACGCGCTCTCCCCGGGGCGCCAGGCGTGTGCAGGCTGCCTTGGCCGGCATTGTCAAATGCGGCGCAAGGCAGGATGTGTGCCGCATGGTCGCGTGATAGGTCGCGTGATATGCTTGTTTCACACACTGTGAAACAGCGTAAAATGAAGTGCACACCCTGCAAAGTGAATCTTGCATCGCAGCATATTTGTTTGATCGTAAAGGACCAGCATGATCAGTGCGCGACGCTGTGTGCTGCCAACAGCACTTGTGATGCTCGAGCGCAGGCTGCACGTAAGGCAATCAAGCAAGAATTGGTCATTACCTCAGGCTCAAGCTCGCCCGTCAGCAGCTTGATCAGCGTGGACTGAGCAGCGCACACCAAGGCTGTCAGTCCTCAACCTTCAGAACACCATAAGTACATTTGTCGCATTCGCAACCCATGAGTGCTTGCAACAGAGTTGCAGCGGGCTCACAGAAGAAACAAACGCGATGCTCAAGAAGCTCCCCTGCAAGCTTGGACAAGGGTGCCAGCCTGGAATCATGCTGCTCGCAGAGCAGCTACATGTCGTAGTTGACTTGTAAACGCGTCTATTTCGCACTCTGCACAGGCGCGGCACAGCTGCGCACCTTGCCAGCACCGTTCGCGCCGAGCACGGCGATGCGGCTGCTGAGCGCGACGCGCACATTCACGTCTAAGAGCTGCTGCGTGGCACGGCCCGGGTAGGTGAAGCTCACCTGCGAGAGCACGCAGCTGCTATGGTGAACATCTATGAGAGCAACCTAGCTTCTATACTTACCAAGAGCACACCACTTTGCACCTTTAGTACATGCATCAGAGCGCCAGCACCGGTAAGCGAACCATTCTCCACCAGCGTCCGGATGCAATCTCCATGAATTAAAAAAAAAGGAATGGTGTGCAGGTGCAAACAGTGTGGCAACACGCACGTTGGTCATCTTGGTGATAGCCTGCGAGCGGCCCTTGATGCCCTCCAGAAACCCAGGCCGCGGGAAGACAAACTTCAGCGTGGCGGCCGACAGCTCGTAGTACGTCCGTGCCTCCGGCTTCACCTGAGCCCACAGCAAAGGCGTCACAGCAGGCCTGCCACAAAGTGAGCTCCGCGCAACCATGCACACTGGCCAGCCCATTGATGGTGACCTGGGGCGAGCAGTCATGCCTCATACCGCAGCTTACTTAACACTGCCATGCGGTGTGTGAAGACTGGGTCACGATCGACATCAGCAAATTTCTATAAAAAGGGACCGGCAGCGCGCCTTGACAAACTCGGACAGGTTGCCAGGATAGTGCACGAGCTTCTTCTCCTCGTAGTGGATGATGTCTGTGCACACGTTATCAAGGAACCCTGCACGTGCGCACCCGACCGCATCAGCAGCCTGCGCGCAGAGCACAGGACCTGCACAGCAGCAGTCACCGCGTGCAGCCGTCATGCGCGCGAGCGGTCCAGGCGTCTGGGGCGTGGGCTGCCTGCGCTGCGTCGAGGCGCGGCGCACCCGAGTCGTGCGACACAATCATGGAGGACACCTCCGGGATGTTGGTGAGGTAGTGCTCGAGCCAGGCCACGTTGGTCACGTCCAGGTGGTTGGTCGGCTCGTCCAGCAGCAGGATGTCGGCCTTCATCAGCATCGCGCGCGCTGCCGCGCCACAGCCTCCCAGTCAGCGCGGTGCCCCTCAGGTGCCTGGATGCGCCGCAGGCGGCGCTCGCACAATGCAAGGACATGCAAAGTGTTGTTGGCGGCCCGCTGCTGTAGCGAGCTCTGTGGAAACAAACAGATCAACTGGACTGCACTGTGCCGAAGCAGATGTGTACCACCCTGAGCAGCACCGCTGCGCCCTGAGCCTCCACCCCTTTCCACGCAAGCCTGCAGGGAGGCGGGCCTCCTGCACGCGCTCCCCGCGCGCGCGCGCGCGCACCGAGCGCGAGCTTCATCTTCCAGCCGCCGGACAGCGAGGCGACCGGCGAGCCGCGCAGCGCGCCGTCAAAGCCCACGCTGGCCAGCGTGTCCTCCACCTGCGGGCGCGTCGGCTGGCTCGCCTCTGCGCGCGCGTGCAGGCGCCATGCGCGTCAAGAGGCGGTGGCAGAGCCTCGGCAGCCTGGCCTGGGTGGCGCACCTGTGAGCGCTCTGGGTCGCCTGGCTGTTCATGCGTGACTCCACATGTCAAGCGTTGGTGCAAATCTTGTGCGGACCCAGACAGGTAGTGATGCACAATATGAGGACGCTTGCAGTGCTACAAGCAACTCACATATTGTGGACGGCAACAGACATGTGCTAATGATGACCGCTGGCTGCCTGTTCTTTCTCGCACTTCCTCATCGACGTTCCGGGTATTTCTGAGCATGACACGCTTGCCGCAGCACGGGCTCAGCACGAGGGGCGGCGGGCGGCGGACCCTGCAGCGACTTGTCGCCGTGCACGAAGTCCACCACGGGCGTCTCCGCCTCGGACGCGTCGATGTCGTGCTCCACGTACACCGTGCGCAGCACGTCACGCGGCGGGAAGCCCTGTGCGTCACGAACGCTTGTTTGAGCGTGAGCTGACGCCCTGGCCGCCTGCAGGTATCCCATCATGCATGGGCAAGCTGTTCCACAGCCAGACTCAGCCAGATGACATGCCTGTGTCCTTTTCCAGTAATGCAATGCTGATCGTTACAGCAATGTCGTATGTTATGCACATCTGAAAGCAGAGGTGCCCGCACGTCAAGCTGCCCGGCGGCGATGGCACGCATCAGCGTCGACTTGCCGGCGCCGTTGGCGCCGCACAGGCCGTACCGCCGCCCGCGGAACAGGTGCAGGATGGTGTTCTTCAGCAGGATGCGCCCGCCTGTGGAGCACATTCACATGTTTTCCTCAGTTTCACACAGTCTCGTGTGGGGCCAACTCACTACCTGCCTCCCCATGCTGCTCCTGTGGCAAGGAGGACAGGACCAGCCGCGCAGAGGAGCTGTGCAGCTTGTGCTTGCAGCGCCGCATGCGCACAGACGGGCGTGGCTGTCCCATGCGCGCTGCAAGCGCGCAGCACCGGAGAAATGGCAGGGGCGCAGACGCCTGCTGCGCGGGCGTGCACCATAGGCCAGGCTGAACTCGCAGTCGCACAGCTCCTCGCCCTCCTGCTTCTTCAGCGCCTGCAGCGCCCCGCCTTTCTGGTCACAGACCAGCCGTCATCCTGGGACTAGTCCCGAATCGGCTTAATCGTCCCCAGTGAGCATGTCTATTTTCAAGCCTCCTGCCATGAGCAGCCGGGCGCTCACATGCTCTGCCCCACAGGAGGCAGTCACATGCAGTTTCTCAGAACGGTACGGCGGTGCAAACTAGAAATGTGAGCAGCAGCCTCCACGGCGGCGCGCGCGCACCGTTTCCTCCATCCCGTCACTCAGCAGGTCGCCGGTGGACGCGTGGCCCTTCACGCGCAGCAGCGACGCGTGCGCCTGGCCCGCCACCTCGCGCAGCTCCGGGTCGGCCGCGTCCTCCGACACCTGCGCGCCGCGGCAGGGCCTCAAGAGCGCCCACGCGCCTGCCTGGCCCGCTACCCGGTCGCAGCGCCGGGTCGGCCGCGCCCTCCGGCACCAGCGCGCTGCAGCGGGACCTCAGCGCCTAGTCCCCAGACCTATGCAGCTCCAGGGCCGCGGCCTTTTGACACCTGCATGTCGCAGCAGGCTGCAAGGCCCCTGCGGCTGGCCCGCCGCACGCCCATCGCGCGCCAGCCCCCTCGCAGCCCGCCATGCATCTCTAGCAAAGCTGGTCCCCAACGTTGTCCCAACCCAGGCTCTGCGCCTCAAAGCTGCTGGCCGGCACAGCGCGTGCATACCCAGGACCCTTCAAGGGGCGCCGCTGCCCCCCCGTGAGCACATGGACGGCTGCCAAAGCCTCCTCTGCATAACCTCCGCCCCCACGCACACCCACCCGCATGGCCTCTTGATTGCGCCCGCATGGGAGCCATGGCAGCCGAATTTTTATTTCGCCACATCAGAAGGTCCAGGGAGCAGGCAGGTGCGCGGGCGGCGGACGCGGCGGGGCGCCCCACCTTCCTGACCTCCGGCAGCAGCCGCGGCAGGAACGGCGCCGCGTCCGCCGGGTTGAGCACCAGCTTGCTCATGTTGTTGATGATGATGCTGGCCTTGCGCTTGACCACGCTGTTCCGCTCCCGCAGCGCCTTGACCTGCGCCGCCCGCCCGACCCTGTTTCCATCAGCCTGCTGACGCCACATGCTCCACCGCTCACGCAGCGAAGCACCGCGGGCCGCCGCCAGGTGGCACGTGCAATCACTCGCGCTCCTTTCACCGAGCGCCGGCAGCAGCACCCGTCGCTCGCTGCAGCCCTGCCTCGCGAGCAGCTGCCTGCGCCCGGCGCGGGGAGGCGCGCGCGCGCGCGCGCACCAGCAGCGGCACCATGACCGCCAGCGCGGGCGCCTCGATGGTCTGCACGAACGTGGTCGCGCTGAGCTTGCCCACGATGTCGGGCACCTCGGCCGGCCGCACGATGCACGACACGAGCGCCGGGATGAAGGGCTCAAGGTCGCGGTTGCCCATCACGCCGCACACGCGCTCCATCGCGGCGCGCGCCGCCACCTGGCGGCGTGCGCGAGCACGCCATCAGCCCGCGCTCGGCCGGCGCCCGCAATCATCTCTCTATGGACGGTCCCCATGCATGAGCTGGGCGCCAACGCGGCCCTGTTAGGGTATCTGCCCCGCAGGCTGGCAGGGTGCACTGTCAACGGCCCCCGACTCCTCAGCGCGCCAGGCCGCACACCTCGGCGCAGCGGCGCCGCTCGCACCCGCACTGCGCGGCGGCGCGCCGGCTGCAGACACGCAAGCGCACAGGACCGGCTTCAACCCTCTGCTCCAATATAACCTACCCACCACGCGGGGCCGCCGCGCACCTTGACCTGGTCCTTGGCGTCGACCATGCACTCGGACACGCGCGGCACGACGTCCGGCAGGCAGGCAGCCAGCGCGGCCGGCGCCTCCACCGCCAGCCGCTCCAGCAGCCGGCAGCTGCCCACCTGCCCGGGCGAGCGCCGCGGCGCTCAGCGTGACACCGGCGCCTCGCGCCACTGCAACCTCACCGTCGGAGCTAAGCACAGCAGCGGCGCCGCGTGCAAATGCGCGGGCCCCACAGGCACGCTGTCTGCGCTTCGCAGCCCCGCAGGCGCCTGCAAGCTGAGCCGCGCGAACCATAAGCCCAGCCAAACGCAACGGCCGCGGCCTCGAGGCAGCGGAGGCACGCAACACGCCGCGCTTTGGTCATGCCAGAGCGTGCGGGCAGGGTCAGCGCGCGCCTTGGTCTGCCAGGCACAGGAGGGCGCCATGCCGTCCAGCAGAGCGGCGACGACCGCCGGCACGCTGCGCGGCTGCAGGTGCGCTGCCAATGCAGCGGTTGCGCCGCCGGCGGCCTCGCGCACGCTGGCGGCCTGCGCACGCGGGCTAGCGGATTATACCGGCTGCGCTTCCAGGGGCGGAGCCGCGGATGGTGCCCGCTGGTGGTTGCCGCACTGCTAGGAGCAGACGCGGTTGGAAAGTGTACATGTTAAAACGATGCATCACCTCTACCTCTCCAAGGAGCTAATATGCTCGCCAGCTGCTCATAAGCAGCGGAAGAGTTAACGGCACCACAGCGGGGTGTGCTCGCGCCTTGTCGCCCTGGCGCTCCAGCAGCACAGGCAATGCGCGCACGAGGTGCGGCTCCGCGGCGGGCCCGCCGCACTCGGCCAGCGCGCGCAGGCCCTGCAGCGCATCCGCGCGCGTCGACGGCGAGGCGGCATCCCCCGCGCCCGCCACTAGCCGCTCCAGCAGCCCGCCCGCCTGCGCGCATACACACCCATTGGGCATGAGCAGGCAACGGCCGGGGCTTCGGCACACCTGCCGCCGTCACCTGGCCGTACTGGCAGCCCGCCAGTGGCCGCTTCCCCTAGGTCCCGGCGGTTGCGTGCCTTGCAGGGTGCAGTCTGTAGACACGCAGAATCACCAGCAGGCTCTTAAGCTTTATGTAATGTAAACCGAGCAGCGCGTGGCGCGATGCTGCGTCCCTCGTGCGCCTCTCAGCACCTGCAGGTCCGCGGCGAGCGCCGCCGGCGCCGCCGCGCCGCCGGCCGCCGCAGCGCGCTCCACAACTGCCTTGGCCTCGCGCCCGACTTCTGTGTGCGGCTCCCACGCCGCGGCCGGCGCAGCCGCCGCCGCGCCCCCAGCCGCCCTTGCAGCAGCCGGCCGCGGCACCGGGCTCACCGGCGGCTTGCCCGCGCTGCCGTTGGCGGCCACCTCGGCTGGGCGCGCCAGGCGCGCCTTGTCTGTCGGCGTCAGGAAGGGGTTGCCCTTGGCCAGCGGGGCCGCCGCGCCAGGGGCGGCGCCGTTGGCCTTGTCGGAAGGCTTTGCAAACGGGTTAGCCTTCCGCTTGCCCTCTGCCAGGGGCACGGCAGGCGCCATCTAGCCCCGGCCGTGCAGCCGCGGCTGCGTCCTGCAGGCCCGCTGCGCAGCCGTAGGCGCCTGGCACGCGCAGGCGACTTGCGTCAGCGACACGACGTCACACAGTAGTGAGCAAGCGGCTCTCCCGCACTATGCTCCAGAGGCTGCGCTCGCTGCGATGCAGCTTCTCAGTTGAAAGCCTGCCACCGCAGCTTTGCACCAGTCACCGCCGACGGCTGCAGCTCAGTATCTTGGGCACACTGCCTCCCCCCTGCATGCGCCTGCGACACTTTCAACAGCCATCTGCCAGGCGCTGCACCGCGCTGCAGCGCAAGAAGAATATTTTCCCAACACACGGGGCACGCGTGCAGCCTCTCCTGTCTAAACAGATGCCAGCCTAGTGACCGAAACTGCACTTAGTGTTACTCACACCTTTCTTGCCTCTCGCAGGAAGCGATTTGAAGGTGCGCCTGGAGCGAGTTGAAGGCTGCACTCCACGCAAGCTCAAGCAGTGTATAGACTTGCGCAAAGCGCACTCGAGCGCAGACAACTGTGAAGACCAGGAGAAGCACCGTTTCTTGCCACTCAGTCACACCCTACTAGGTCTCCAGGTTGCTGTTTGACTGGTGCATTTAGTGAATTTATTTCCATGAATGTATTACTCCCCACAGAGCGCAGCAGCAACCTTGTTCACATACTAGATTACAAGCCGCCTCTCTGCACATGTTGTTGTCTCGGGCTCAAGGTCTTACACCAGTCAGCTGTCAAACCAACACAGCGTTGGCAACACCCCTATCACGTCTGGCCTAGCTAAGCGTTCTTCCGCCCCGCTCGCGATCTTATCTCTCACTCACTCCCCAAATCACTGCCTCGCTCAATCCCCAAACCCCCGAACAAGCTCACACTCCTCTCAGTATTTGATATACAAAGCCGCAAAACTTCTATGTCTCGTTCCGTGCATTCCGCACAGCAGCTCAGGGTTCCTGTGGAGCACATGCGCAGTAACGCTTAAGTGGCAATACTGCGGTCTGGGCTACATGCCCTGCTGGCATCCATTTAGGGGGGAAGCAAGGCCTCGCGCAACGCAGCATTTCTGCAGCGTGAAGCCCCTAGCACATGCGCTGTCGCAGCCCAAGACGTCATAGCGCACCCAGCAACTTGTGCACGGGCGCACACAGCCGGGTGGGTGCGCTGACACAAACCTACAGAATAACCCAGAGACTGCTGCGGTGATGATGCAGCAGGGTCGCATTTCAGCCAGCATGCACTGACGGTGTGACGGGCCTGCACATGGGCCCCACGCAAGTATGTACGCAAACCCTGGACTCCTCAGGCCGAAGCCGCAAGCTACCGGGAACCGGCGGGCGTCGACAAACAGCGTGGACTTGAGCAGCAAACGCCGCGACCGTATACTTCAGCGACAGCGTCTCGATGCTGGTGGCAGCGACCAGCACTCGCCCGCCCTGTCAATGCCCCCTCCTTCAGCAGACGCCAGGGCGACCTGCCCTGCACATCGCCAGCAGGGCAAGACAGCGGCAGGCTCTACGAGACACGCGGACAGCGGCAGGCTCTGCGAGAAGCGCAGAGCCTACACTGGCAGATTGGCCACAGCTGCAGGAGCGGCCGCCGCAGCGGCCGGCGGCTGCTGCGGCAGCGGTTCGGCGTCGGTGAAGAGCCGCAGGATCATGTTGTAGCCCTCCGCCTGGCCCTTCTCGAGCAGGTCGACATCGGTGCAGACGGGGCTGATGAACGAGGCTGCGGCGCCGGGGAACGCGGGGAAGACATGCGTCCCGGCAAAGTAGGGCCGCTTGTACGAGTCGGGGTCCAGGGCCTCGATCTGCGCGGCCGCGCGCGGGGGCTTGGCAGCCTCCCGCCGGCGCCCCATGCGCTCCTCTGCGCGCGCTCCCAGGCTGGCGCAATGCGCAGGACCCCCCTGTGCACTTCTCCTGGAAGCATGGGCGCCACCGCGCAGAGCGTACAGCACACGGCGCTGCCAGCGGCGCCCAGGCCTGCTCAAGCATGCTTTCTCTGCTGCGACCGGCGGCTGCCCAGGACTGCTCGAGCGCGCAGCAGAGCAAAGGGCAGAGCGGCAGGCTGGGCTGGCGGCGCACCAGCATGTCCTCCACGGTCGCGCCAAAGCCCGCCACATTCTCGGCCTCCTGCTTCCAGGCGGGCAGCATGTACGCGGGGCTCATCACCGCGCGCTTGATCGTGGTCGCCATGAGGTCGTCCACCAGCTTGGTCAGGAGCTGGGCAGGTACGGCGGGCGCGTGCAGAGCGCGAGCACGTGCGTGCAGCCGTCGGCGATCGCCGCGCGGAAGGGCACCGGCTCAAACACCGCTGCGTCCACCAGCCGCAGGCCGCGGTGCTCCACGGGCCCGCCCGCCACCTGCCGGCGCGCGCGCGCACGCGCTTCAGGAGGCGCCCGCACGGCAGCGCCATACGCGCTCCTACACCTGCTGAGGGGAGTGGAGCTGGTGCCACAGGGGCGCTGCACATGTGCGGGGACCCCCCCTCCGCCCGCCAGGTTCAGGCGCAAAGTCAGACCGGAGTCAGGGGCGAGCAGGGAGGAGGAGCGCACCTCGGGCACGTTGGCAGACGCGCGCAGGCAGGTGGACAGGTCCGCGGCGTCGCGGAAGTTCTCCAGGATCACGGGCTGCAGCGTCTCCAGGCAGCTCGCGACCACCTTGAGCGGCACCGGCGAGGCGAGCACGGCGTCCCAGTCGAGCGGCTTGTCGCGCACCATCACCTCGTCCAGCAGGAAGCCCAGGTCCAGCGCAGGCGCTGCGCGCGCGCGCCCGCTCGCCCCCGTCAGCGGCCTTTCAGGGCGTCTTTCAGGGTGTATTGTGTGGGCGGATACGCCAGAGCTGGTCAGTCATGACAGGCAATGCCCCTGCTATTGTCTTGCAAAGAGGGCGGCAATGACAGATGCAGTGTGGCCATTAACATGCCGCACCAGTGCCATACATACGAAAAGTCTGACCCACACCCTGTAACACTGACCAGAAACGCCACACCAGACACGCAAGGCCTGACTCGCGTCAGCCATACATGCATGCGTACGGGGCCGCACTGGCAGCCCGCTCGCCGCGGCGCGGCACGAGGCGGCGCAGGTCCACAAAGCGCCGGTTGGCGATGTCCTCGCAGTAGATGTTCACGCCCTCGCGCTGCCCGCTCAGAAAGTACGTCGCGTTGATCGCGCCCGCGCTGCTGCCGTACACCGCATCAAATACGTCCCTGCATGCACCACAGCCAAGGAGCGCCTCACTGGCAGGCAGCTAGCGGTCGGTCCTGGCAGGGCTCCTCAGGCCAGAATGTTCCCTTCCCACCCCGACGCTTCACTCACCTGCTTTCCGCTACCACATCAGGCCAGCCAGGCAGAGCCAGCTAAGGAAAGCATACTAGCCAGCCACACGCACGCGTGCTGGACCCCCCCCCCCCCCCCCCCCCCCCCTCCTTGCGTCACGGACACGCGGCGCAACGACGTTGACGTCACCCCCTAGCAGCACGCAAGAGCCGCCGCTCGCGAGGCGCACCGCATGCCCAGGTCGTGCATGGCCTGCAGCGCGCCGCCGCTCACCACGCCGCGCATCCCGCCGCCCTCCACGACCAGCCCGACCTTCAGCCCGTCGCGGCGCCGGCCCGGCGCCGTCCCGTCCAGCCAGCGCGCTTTCACCACTTCCAACGCCGGGTGCTCTGCCTGCGGCACGGGGCACGCACGCTGCGTCCCTTCCCCGCGGCCCCACCAGGTCCCGCGCGGCAGCGGCAGGATTGTGCCCACAGGCTTTGCCTCAGCGTCCGGGCGAGCGCCGCCCGTCTCAAGGACAGGCGCAACGTCGGCTGCCAGCGCTGGCGCGGCGCCCGCAGCGCCCTGCCTGGCTCGGAAGCCAAACTGCTGCCACGGCGCCTGCACCAGGCCCTGCACGCGCGTCGCGCCCGCGATGAGCACAATGGCGCGTGTATGCGCGCAGCGCACAGCCTGAACGAGAGCGGTGCTGAGAAAGCACTGCATGTTACCTCGGCGTTGCCAGGTGTGCACACTGGCAGACATGGCAAGGGTGTGCAGGTGCAGGGGGAAGCTGCGCGGCCGCAAGCCACCCCACGTGTCAGCACCCGGCACGTCCAGGATCTGGCACGGTGGGGTTGCGCTACGCGCCTGCAGTGCACGCGCCCCCTCCTGCAGCCGCCCATGGGTGCGTGGCGCAGTCGCCGGCGCAGGCAAGCTAGGGCCTGTCGCCTTGTTGCGCACTGCGGGCGGCCTCGCCGGCGTCAGCTCACCGTGCGCCGCGCTCCGGCACTGCATGGCCCTGCTGCGCTGGCAGGCCCGGGGCCTGCTCGCACACCTGCACCGCGCATGCTTTCTAAAAAGTCAGCTAACCTGCACGGACTGATGAAAAGCGTGGTCTACAGAACCAAGCAACTTCCAAGTGCGCTCTACACAGACCCAGCGAGTGAGCATGACGGGACCGTCCACGGGCCGCGCCTGTACTCAGCCACAGGCAGTGCTGAAGGACTCATACTGCTCTAGTGCGACTACCCCGCCACAACTTGCTCTCCTGACAGTGCGAGTCAGGTCCTCTCCCTGCGGTGCGAGTGCACACTGACTCAGGGCTGCCTATATTGGCTCCTGTGATGTGAACACTGTTGCCACTTGCGCACGGGGCAAGTGAGCATACCAGCACCTCATGGCGCACCGCCTCCTGTGTGGCGCGCCGGCCATGGCCTTGCGCGCCCTGGTCAGGCCGCGCTGCGTGCAGGCGGTGCGGCCGGCGCCGCGTGTGCACGAGCGCGCCGGCGCGCGAAGCACGTTGCGCAGGTGGTGCTCCTTGAGCCTGCATAATGTACCCGCTGCGCCGCGCATTGGCGCGCTGCCCACGTGCGGAGAGGAGCGGGTGCGAAGCTTCTCAACAGTCAGCGGTGCGCCGCCGAGCGAGCAACAAGACGTCTCCGTGGGCGTGATGGTGGAGGGCCGGCCACTCGGCAGGGACAGGTGCAATGCGGCGCATGTGCTGCAAGCCATGCTCGCCTGGTGCACGTCAGGAAGTAGCGGTGGAGCTGTGGGACATAGCGGAGGCCTGTTGCGCAGGGCAAAGGCGCGCGCGCTGGCAGGCCAGCTGCAGGAGGACGCTGTGCTTGCCGTCCGCGCGGCGCTGTCCCTGGACGCCCCGAGTGCCGAGGGTGCGCTGTGTGTGCGGCGTGCCCCCCCTTGGTCGCGGTGCCCATGACTTGCCCCACAGCAGGCTTCACAGCAGACAGCTGCGGCAACAGACAAGCGCTTGCCCCCCCCCCCGGTGCGCGGACACCTGCTGCCTCGCAGCCAGGCTTCCCAAGCGTGCCGCTGGTGCACGACATGCCTGTGGCTGGCTCCTAACCGAGCAAGCCTTGCACCTGCCCCCACAACAGGCTCCGCAGGGTGCTGAGCGCAGGGCCCGCCCCGCGCAGGCAGCACTGAGCTGTCCATGGTGCTATGCGACGACGCGTTCATCGCGGGCATGAACGCGGAGTGGCGCGGCGTGACCGGCCCCACGGACGTGCTGTCTTTCCCCATGGAGGACGATGACGACATCAAGCCCATGCCGGGCGGGCCGCCGCGCATGCTCGGGGACCTCTTCGTCTCGCTCGACACCGCGCAGCGCCAAGCTGCAGAGCGCGGGTGCGCTTGCGCGTGTAGGTGGCCGACTAGCGTCATCCTCTGGTGTTGCACTGCGCAGTGTGGTTGGCATGCGCAGCTTTCAGGCAGGCTGCGCGGGGCTTCGCGGTTTGGTAGTGCTGTGTAGTAAAAGCTGTTAAAAGCGTGCACTACACCAGACACTGACCATGAAGTTCTTCGTCAGGGTGATTGGCTGGTTTGTAGCACAGTGCCACGCTGCAAAGGTATCTGTCATCAGCCTGCCACACGCACCAGTGGTGCCGTGATGCGTAAACGACCCGCATGCATGCTTGCCCAGCTGGCCGGCAACGCCGGCCTGCACCTGCAGGCACACGCTGCATGACGAGGCCCGCATCCTGCTGGTGCACGGCCTGCTGCACCTGCTGGGCTTTGACCACGAGGCCGGCGCGGAGGAGGCGGCTGCGATGGAGCGCGCCGAGCGCCTCATCCTGAGCCGCCTCGGCTGGCAGGCGCGCCCTAGGGCCAGCCTCCGCGGCATGTTCATCGGTGGCGTGCCTGGTCACCTCTGCTGCCTCACGCAGTCTTGCTCACAGCCGGGCGGCCGGGGCGTGCGATGACAGGGTGTGCATGTGCGCCGACAAGCTGCACGCTGCGCGCAGAGAGGCTGACACTGCTGACAACGTGCATCATGTGGACCCGTGCAAATTGTCGCCAAGAATTAAACAACTGGAGAGTCATGTTGTGCACCTGGCCCAGCTGACTTGGGCCCAGGCGCGTGCGCAGGGGCACGGGCTCATTGCCGCAGCTGCCGACGGCGGCATCGGCGGCATCGGCGGCGAGGCCGCCGCGCGAGGCGCCGGGGAAGCAGGGTCCCAGTCTTGCGCCAATGCGGGCGAGGAGCTGTCCAGCTCCACGTCCGCGCAGCCCAGCGGAGTCGCGAGCAACCAGAGCGCCGACGGTCGCACTTCGGGCGCGCCGGCGCGAGTGGCGCTGGGCCCGGAGCCTGCCAAGCAGCCGCCTGCTGCGGTGCGCACACCGCGTTTGCCCCGCATGTGCCTCGCCCGCGCCGTGGTCCCTTGCAAGTCCCTCCCCTTGTCCGCCTCGCCGCGCGCTTCCGTCGCGCGTCCCTCCTGCTCCGCATTGCCGAGCCGCTGACAAGGACGGGCGGGCCTGCATCCGCTCACCGCCAGCTGGTCACAGGGCCAGACGCGCGGGCGGCGGCGTGCGCGGACCAGGCGCGGCGGCGGCGTGCGCCTGGTCGCGCTGGACATGGGCGGCACGCTGCTGGACAGCGCCTCGCGCGTGCTGCCCTCCTCCGTGGCCGCGCTGCGCGCGGCGCTGCGCCAGGGCGTGCGTGTGTGCCTGGCGACAGGCAAGGCGCGGCCGGCGGCCATCGCCGCCATGCGCACCGTGGGCCTGGCCGGTGCGCCCGCCTCGACTGTGTCGATTGGGGCTGAGATGGGCGAGGGGCCGGGTCGGAAGCCATGCACTTTATTGGGTTGAATCCCGGTGTTGTGGGTCTGTGCTGGCGTATGCCTGCAGGCTTGCTGCGCAAGCGTTCAATTTGCAGGAGCTGCTGGTGTCGTAAAACGCTGCAGAAGGGGGAACGGATTTTGGTCCTGTCTTGGCGGCAGGTGAGGGCCTGGTGGTCTCCGAGCGCGGGCCTGGCATCTTCCTGCAGGGCCTGGCAGTGCACGGGGCGAACGGGGCCGCGCTGCCAGGTGCGGCATGGGCTTGAGATGGTGCCCGCTCGCGAGGGCGGCTGACGCTCCGTGCTGTGAGCTCGATGCGCCATGCAAGGCCCGCTCCCTCATACGTGGGCGCTTGGACGATGCGGCGCTTGGGAGGCTTCATGCCTGTGCATGCCTGCGGGGCAGCCTTGCTGCAAAGGAAACAGACAGGCCCGCATGCGCCTGCACTGCGCAGCAAAAGCCCTTCTCACGGCACCCATGGGGGCGCGCCGACGGCAAGCTGCGCGTGACGGAGCGCCGACTGAAGGGTGCCAGCGGCTGCGCAGGCGCCGCGCTGCCGCGGGCGGTGGTCAGCGCGGCGTTCGAGTATGCGGGCGCGACGGGCGTGCCGCTGGCCGGCTTCCTCGGCGACGAGTGCGTGACGCTGCGCATGACGCCCGAGCTGGAGGTGCTGCGCGCTGACTAGGAGCCAACAGTCCTGCAGGGGGACAAACATGACTGATGACTAGCCTTTTCTGTACAACTGACTTCTGTCCTACGTAAAGGATTGTGCTTGGGCCGGGCGCTGGACGTGAAACAGGCGGCAGTCTACCTGTGCAGGTCATGCAGATGACGTGAGTACATGCACAGATGCGCTTGCGGCGGCCTCTTATAGAGCCTCCCCTTGCGAGCTCCCTGCTGTGCGATACTTTTTCATGACATCCAACCTTGCACATGCGTGTGAGGCGACGTATGCTGCGACGTGTGAGGCGACTCCTCGCACCTCACAGGAGCTGCATGAGCGGTACTACGAGCCGCGTGCGCGCGTCGCCGCCTCGCTGGCGGAGGTGCTGGCCGGGCCGCCGGTGAAGAAGCTGCTCTTCATGACCGACCCGCACACCGTCGACTCCGTGCTCCGGCCGAACTGGGAGGCGTGCGCGAGCCCCCAGCCTCCAGCGGTTCTGCGAACGGGCGCCTCAGGATCTCGAGGGCTGCATGCACGGGGGCGCGGCACCACTGGCGGGCTGAGCGCCCGCTCTTTGCTCGCGGGCTGGGTGTTGGGCGGCGCCGCCGCTGCGCGAGCCTGCGCGGCTGCCCCAGCAGCGGGGCGGCGGCCTCGGCTGCTGGTGGTGCACGCGGGGGAGCCCGCGCGCGACCTGCGCGCGCGCTGGGCGGTGGCCGCGTGGCAGGCGGTTAGCCTGGCATGCGAGCATTGACACCTGGCGTCCCTGGCGCCCTGTGGCATGCCAGGGTCGTAGATGGGGGGCGGGCGCCCGCGCGGCAGGCGGCGCTGGAGGGCGCGGGCGCGGAGGTGATGCAGGCGGTCCCGACGATGCTGGAGCTTGTGCCCGCTGGCATCAACAAGTGGGTCGGCATGCGCGCGCTGCTCGCCGACCTGGCGCGCGCCCTGCCCGCGCGGCGCCCGCCCGCGCGGGGCGCCGGCGCCTGTTTTTGACACAGTGTAAATTGAGCTTTTGTCACACTCTCGTCCTACCTGACCCTGTGGCTTGCTGATGGTGGTCCTGCTTGAGCTGGCATGATCTGCTGGCGTCTCAGAAGCAGGTACTGTGCAGGCTGCTACCAGCTCTGGCCTTGTTCACGCTTGTGTTTGGTGCCCTGCCTGTGCCCCGTACGGGAGCACTGGTCTCGGGCTGTGCAGGACAGATGCAAGCCCAGGCAGGTGCAGGCCCTCTGTCATGCGTTTGCTCAGCGTTGCCAGTGAGTGATGACAGTGAGCTTTGCAGGGGCTGCCTGCATCCGCGGTGATGGCGGTGGGTGACGGCGGCAACGACCTTGCGATGCTTGCTGGCGTTACCGCCGCGGGCGGCCTGGGCGTCGCCATGGCTAATGCTGTGCCACCGGTGCGCCTGCACATGGAATGCACTGGAGCACAGTGCAGCAGACACGGAGAGGCGAGTGGCGTACGCGAATGTGAATGAGCTCGTATGTGAATGAGCTGGTCTGGCTGGTCAGAACAAGCAAGATGAATTAGCAGTTATATGTCTTGCGAGAGCAACGAACACAGTCATGACATAAATGGCATGTGGCTGAGCTTGCACCACAAGCTCAGCAGGCAGAACTGGCGTGCCAGCTAAGTGGTATTGGGCCGGGCAGGTGTTGGACGCCGCTGCGGTGACAGTGGCCAGCAATGACGACGACGGCGTGGCAGAAGCGCTAGAGCGCTTTGTCCTGTCTTAATGTCCCAGTTGAGTTAGCGTGAGCAGCAGCTGACTGTCCTAAACTCTGGTTGCTGCTTAGCTGGCGGTGTGATGTTTGTCGGCCGTCCTGTCTGGGTCCACCTGCCTGTCTTGTTTGTTTGATGATTGGGGCCACATGCTTTGCAAGGTCTTGCTGGTCCGCATGAGTCCTGCTCCTGCTTGTCTGAGCTTCGTGTCATGATGCACATAGCTATTGGCAGGTTGCAGCTGCGCTCAACGCGGCCCCTGTTCGTAAAGTCATGCGCTGATCGCTGAGCCCACCGACCGGCCCCCTTGCGATTGGCCCTCCTGTCATTGCCCGTGATGTTTTAAAGCAATGCCAGGCCAGCCATGGGAGTAGGCATGATGTCCATGGCTTGACAGCAGCAGCAGATGCATGTGCATACTTGCATGTGGTGAGCTGGACCCTGTAAAAGCAGCTAAAAGGCCTCTTCAGACAGAGCAGAGCTTGATATCCGAGTCCGCCTAATTGTGCTGTCCTGGCTTTGCAACAGCATGAATGAGATGCAGAGCAGCTTATGTGTGCTGTGTATGGCTCATGTGCAAAGTGCGCTGTGATGTGCGGAGCAGCTTGAGAGGGCCAGGTGGTAGGCAGGCGGGCTCTCGCTGCATGACTTGAGAGCCTGGGAGTGATGGCCACGTCACTGCATGATGACCTCCTGCGAGACTTTGTTGAGACGGTGCGTCCGCTGCGCGCTGCTGCAGCCGCCAGCGCACATGCTTAATAACAAGGGCAGTGGGGAATTCTTCGTAGAGGGACTGTTCGCCACGCTGCTTTGCTCAGTGGCAGGTGACGCCTTGCAAGGTAGCTCACTAGGCAAAGGTGCTTGTGGCTAAGCACAGCTGCGGCAAATATGCATTGCATGGATGGTCTGGCCACAGGCTGCATGCTGGGGAGCTAAAAGCAACTCGAGGTATTAAGCAGCTCCGCAGCCTGTCTTGTTGTTGGTGGTGACCGCTGATCGCGGACCTGCTCAGGATCGCTGTTGACGTGAGCTGTCGTATCCTGGCTGAGAGAAGTGCACAATCGTGCATATGGACGAGTGTGCTTCAGCTGCGCATGCTTGCAGGCACCTACTGGCATGCGAGCCAGATCATGCTACCAATGGGTTGACATGCGCATGCAGGGAATGTATGACTACGCCTCTGAGCTGGGGATCCTGCAAGACGGCGAGATTCCCGGAGTGCGCGTGCACGGTGCGCAGCCTTGTCTCACCTTGGGAAGACAATAGCGTCTCGACTGCCCGGTGATATACGTAGTCAGCCTGTGAGTTGCTCCTATGTGCACTAAGGTGACTGCTCCTGGTCGCAGAGCCCTGGGGGACGCCGGCGAGCAGCGCTCCATCTGCAGCGCACGCCGGCGCGGCCTGGCCGCCAGCAGCTGGTCCGGCGTTTGCGCAATCGGCCGGCTGCAGCCTGGAGGCTGTGCAACATGGTGAAATCCGCTGCACGCACTAAGGCCAGACGCAACAGCATTGTTGCTTGCTTCTTTTTCCTTGCTTGTTGCAACAGTCGAGGTGCTGTCCCGGCCAGCTTGGCTCACAACTATGTGCTGTGATACTCCACGCAGGCCAGCGCCTAGTGGCTGCCGCGGACGCCGCTGTAGCAGATGCAACGGCGGCAGCGGCACCCTCGCTCGCGCGCTGCAATGACATGGACAGCGGACACGGCACAGACACTGAAGACGACCCCATGCAGAGCACGCCGCCCAAGCGGAGCCGGAAGCGGTGCGTGTCCCGGCTCATATTGTACGTGTTTGTAGCACTGCCTGTTGCTGGTAGTCAGGCACCGCCCTGTCCCAGGTGAGTTGCAGTGTTTAGCTCACGGTGAGAGTGTATTCATAACTGCTTTGGCATCGCTCGGCATTATGCACAGGCAGACACCTGACGTGCAGTAAGTGCACGGCGGCAGATGTCTGAAGCCAGAGCTGTCTCCTGTTCAGTGCGCATCTCGTGTCGTTCATGCTGTGAGCTGGTCCAGCTTTGGCGCGTCTTTGCACCTGACCGGCGGGCTGCGGGCACAGGGGCACATCGCGCGGCGGCGGCGGCGGCGCGGGCGACAGCGGCGGCGCCTGCGGCAGCGGCGGCGGGCGGCAGGGCGGCAAGGGCCTGCGCCACTTCAGCATGAAGGTGTGCCAGAAGGTGGAGGGCAAGGGGCGGACCACGTACAACGAGGTCGCGGACGAGCTGGTGCACGAGTTCGCGGCGCCCGGCGCGCTCGGCGCGCGCCCGCCGCCGCGGCCCTGCCCTGCCCGCACGCCTGCCGCTGTTGCGCACTGCGCACTCTTGCACGCAGCATGTGCACAGAGATCACGCGCGCTGCCTGCCTTGCGCTTGCGAGCAGAAGCAGAGCGACTGCATGCCGGCCGCACTCCTGTGCAGTACCTGCGGCGGGCTGAGTAGTCGTCGGCCGTGTAGCTCGCGACCGCCTGCAGCACGCGCCTTGCCTTATTTCTTCGCAGGACTCCTAGTTAGGATTCCAGCCAAACACAGCCTTGAAGCAGTCATATGCTTGTGCCTGGGTTGCGATGGCAACCCGGTACACGCCAGGCTGGTGCGCTGATAAGCAAGCCCGGCCTGGCACGCTTGTGCTGCTAGGAACATGCCAAGGGCGCATCAGAAGATTATGAGATGTTGGAGCAGCTTGCCTCCAAGCAAGCAGAGGCAAAGCACCGCGGAGGTTGCATTGCCACCGAGAGCATCAGCTGGCCGCGACACAGCATCATTGATCAGCGCATGCATGCAGGCCAGATGCGGGCAGCATGTGCGAAGGTGCAGCGGAGAGCCGCGCCCACCTGCAGGACGGCCCCACTGCTGGCCAGCGGCGCGGCTACCTCAAAGCTGAGCCCGACGCTGAGCCCGCGCTCCACGCTCGCCAGCTGCACCGCGCGCGGGGAGTAGGTCGTGCGCGCCGCGCGCCCCGCGGCCGCCGGCGCGCCCGCGGGCCCGCGGTCCAGGTTTGACACGGGCCCAACGACATGCGTAAGCGCCAGCCCGGGCGAGGCGTAGACATCCAAAATGCCCGCGCCGCCCACGCGCCGCTGCAGCGCGGCCGCCAGGTTGGCGCCGAAGAGCGGCCTGACGCCTGCGGGCCGCCGCCACGATGCGCGTGAAAGACATCGCATTGGGCCAGCATTACTGCGCCTGGTGGGCCCGCCAAGCGCCATGCATTGCAGGGCTGTCGCAGGGGTCCCTGCTGGCAGCCTGGGGGCGCTGCCGTGCGACGCGCGCGGAGGCACCGGGGCCCGCCATGGGCTGCGCGCGGGCGGGCCGCGCACTCTCGTGCAGCATGAGCGCGCCGCCGCTGCGGTGCGCCACGGCGCCCAGCAGCGGCGCGTCCACCGCGGCCGGGCCCACCGCCAGCACGTCCACTGCCGCGCCTGCCGCCTGGCGCGAGGACACACTCACACACAGTGACCACATGGGCCTCACATCCTGCACGGTCATGGCAGGCTTGACCTTCAACGACAATGCTGTAGGCAGACCAAGCAGCACGGCATGCACACAGCAAGGGACGATGCCTGCTCAGCACCCTGACTTGCGCTCGCACAGTGCCCACGGCATCTCTCGCGCAGCACAGCCACAAGAGTTGACAGCAAGGAAGCATGAGCTGCAGACTTGGGGCGCGCCACAGCTGCCGCCGCCATGCGCCCAAAGAAGCGCGCAGCTGCGCGTGCAGCCGCGCCGCCCGCCGGCCCGCTCGCGCTGCCGGCGTCCACGTCGGCCAGCGGCGCCGCCCCGGGTCCCTGCTTGTGACGTGGGTCAGGAAGGCTTCCCGGAGGCACACAAGCCCAAGTAACCACAGGGCAAGAGCGCCACCCTCGCAGACTGTCATGGGAGGTGCGTGGCTGCTTCATGAAAAAGTGGACCTTGTCCAATGCGCATGGAGCAGAGCACGTGCAAATGCAGCGTCCCACATGGGTTCTCAACGATCCCGTCTCGACAGGGTGTGAGCAGCAACAAGACCGCCTGCTGTCCACCAGAGTGCGGGAGCCACCTGGGTAGTCGGCCCAGCTGTGATGACCAGCACGCGCACAGGGCCGCTCGAGCCTCCCCACCGGCTCATGCCCTGCGTGGCCGGTCGGCCGCCGCTGCCGTCGTCGGCCGCACCGGCCACGTCAGGGGCGAGCAAGAGCGCCGCTTCGATCGCCGCGCCCAGGCAGCGCGGTCGCGCGCGCGGAGGAGCGTCGTCCTCGCACGGCCTGCCATGCCAAGCAGTGCCGTCATTGTTCTATCGCGTGTATCATCGGCTCAGCAGTCCATCCAGCACCCAGGCAAACGCAGCGCCGCTCGCTTGCCGCACACGCAGGCAGTGTTGCTTGATGCCTGCCGCTGATTCTTTCTAGAAAACAACAAGCTGCCTGGGTGCAAGCAACAGAACAGGTTATGGAGAGACCGCTGGCGTGCCGCATCGATCGTATGGCCGCCTCGACCGCGCCGCGGCATGCAGACAGGGGCACCACGTGCGCAGCACGGCGCGCGCGCAGGCCCGCGACAGTGGCCTCGCTGGCGGCGAAGTGGCCGGGCGACACGTGCGCGGCCGCGACGCCCGCGCGCGTCAGGTCGAACGCCGCCACCGCCGCGCCAAACGCCAGCAGGCCCACGCGCATGCGCGTCGGCAGCGCCGCCACCACCTGCAGGCAAAGCCAGAATTTTACGATGACCGTCGCGTTTGCACGGCGGCGCACGGTTGGTGGGTGTGAAGGGACGAGACGTGTGTTGTGTCTCCCAACGCTACACATCGCTGGCACGTTTGGGCTCTGCGGAGTAGCACTTCGGCTGACAGCGGCATGCGCAACAGCCCGCCCTAGCGTGGCAGCTCATTTCATGCCAAGGATGGGCCTGGAGGCAGACAGTGGGACGCGCCTCGAGCAGCGCAGCCTGCAGCGCGCCGAGCTCCGGGCCGTCCAGCGTGGCATCCACGGCCACCAGCACCGCGGGCGCGGGCGGCGCCTCCAAGTCTGTGCCCGACACCGGCTCTACGTACTCCACCGCCTCCTGCACCAGCTCCGGGCAGGCCTGCGGGCGCTGGCGGCGGCTGTCAGACGCCGCCTGCCCTGGTGCATCAACTATTACACTCGATTCTGCTGGAAACGAGGAGAAGCAGCCACTGCCTCGCTTGCAGCAGCGACGCTCTGCGGCCGAGGCCGCGACCATGCAAAACGTGGCGGAGCATGCGCAGCAGCTCGTGCAAGTCATGCAAGACAGCGGGCAGCTGCAGGATCGTATGGCAACGGCCAACGCAGCCGTGGAGCAGCTGGCCATGGGGGGGCGTGCGTGGGCGTCGCCGAGGACGAGGAGCCCCTTGTCGCTGTTGCCGTGGTCGCAGAAGACGCAGGTCCAGGTCCCCATGCGCGGGTCCAGCTGCACGGCAGTGCCAGGTGCCTCAGTGATTTGGAGCGGCAAGTCAGCAGCACCTTCTACGTGCGCTGTCTGGTACGCATGCGCGGAGCGCTGCTGGCCGCCTACTCTCCGCGCTGCACGCATGCATAAGCAACAGCAGCACACGCAAGAACCTGGCTAATCTGTATGACACCCACTGACAGGCATCATGTATTTACGGGGTGTACAACCACACTCTGTGTGCCTTGTATACCCGGCTGGACCAATGACCTTTGTTTTATGAGCAGTGGCGCGGCTCATGCAGGACTGGTTCCTGCAGCCCATGACGCACAGATGCAGGGCACAGAGGTGTGCAAAACTGCTTGACAGGAGCACCTGCAGGTAATTTTCTGACTGCATGCATCCTCAACATATATCAGGCAGGACACAGCGTAACTGTCCTAGCACAACGCCAGCCAACGACAGAACTGGCTGTGAGCGGGCACCTGAACTGGTGGGCACCTGAGAGAGATGTAAGCACCGCCAACAGTGCGAGGGGGACACAAGTGGTCACAAGTGGCTGCACTGGCTGCACCTAAGACGTGTGTGGCGCGCAGCAGGGCGGCACCTTGCAGTAAAGGTTGACAAAGGCGCCGCACTCGGAGCAGACCACCGGGGCGCGCCCCCGCACCAGCGGCAGCGGGGCCAAGCCCTCGCAGCTCGGCACCGGCGTGACCAGCGCCCCGACTGGCACGCCGAAGCGTGCGGCCGAGCGCTTTTCGTTCAGCACCTGCGGGCGTACAGGTACTCAGCAGACTGTGCCCGACAGCAGCTGCCAGCTTATCGGAGCCCCTGGCCCTCGCACTTCAGCGTGCTGCAGAGCAAGGCTGCGAGTCCAGGCAAGAGAGAGGCACATTGGCGTGCCGTGGTGGTGGTGAGCGTCATGAATGCCTCGGCCGCGCTGGTGGTCAGGTCGGCCAAGCCGTCCGCTGCTGCCAGGTGCAGCTGCGCGGGGCCGGGCGCTTCGGCTGCATGCTGCGGCGCTGATGGAAGCGTGGACTGGGGCAGGGTGCTTGATGACGCAGAACTAGGTGCAGCAAACGGTTGCTGCACAACCTGGTCGCTGTGGCCTGCCAGTTGATCAGCCATGATCCTTGTTATAGTTGCGAGTCTACACTCTCTACCAAGCACACAGGCAAGCAGCTAGGCCTGCCAACAACTGCTCTATGAGCAGTGTGCTCCAACCTTCCTGTGCCAGGAAATATATTTCCTGCGCCTAAGAGGCTGCCGCACGTGCCCACAAATGAAAATAGGAAGAAGGAGTAATTATATGTCGTTTAGAAACTCTTCAACAATTAAGGGCACAGACACGGCACACCGCAACACCAATCCTCTGAGGTCAGCTCAAGGCCAGGCATGTCCGCTTTCAGCATCATGCACGACGGTGCGCGCACAGCGCACTGATGGTGTGTAAGCTGCTCTATGCTCAGGCCCTTGTGTCCCGTAGCCACTGACGCAACTGCTCGCACCAAGCAGGGAAGAGGCACCCCGTGCGCCTGCAGCCGACGCAGCCCCTGCGCGCTGCCGTGCAGCAGGTCTGCGCGCAGCTGCCGCAGCCTGTTGACGTCTCCGCCTGCCAGCTGTTGCTCAACAAGAAGGCGCTGGACCTGGGCCTGCCGGCGCGCCTGGCCAACCTGCCGGCGGGCGCCAAGCTTGAGCTGCGCACCGGTGTGCCTTGCTTGCCCCCGCGGACGTCCCTGTGGAATTTTTGCAGCCCGAGGCTTGGCACAAGTGTCTGCTCGTGGAGACATGCTGTGATCTGCATCTTGGTGAGCAACTGTTGCACTGTGCGCCCAGGTCAAGAGCGGCAGCTGGGCTTCCAGTCGCAGACTGCGGCTGCCCCTGCAGCGCCCCAGGCACAGCCTGGCCTCTCGCCGGGAGTGCTCCCGGGCCCGTTGCAGCCAGAGGCGCACGCTGCCGCCGGGAACGGGCAGCACGCAGGCCGTGCAGCGTCACAGCCGGACGGGCAGCCCCGGGGGCCGCTCCAGGACGCCCGCCCTGGGTCTATCGGCGTGGCTTCCAGCACGGCCGCTCCCGAAGCAGCAAGTGCCGCCGAGAGCGCCAAGCCGCACGGCGGCCCCAGCCGCGCTGGCACAGCGGGGCCAGCCAGTTCCAACGGCCAGCAGGTGCATGCTGCAGAGCCGCCGGCGGGTCCTTCGGCGGCTCGAGAGCCACCTGGCTCCGACGAGCGGGACGGCGGCGCCGCGCCCGACCCGCTCGGCCTGGGGCGCGCGGTGCACGTGTTTGCGCGCGAGGCAGCGGAGGCGTCTGAGGCGGCGGAGCGGTGCGCGCATGCCCCCAGCCTGCACTGCGAGAGCACTGCTCAGGCGGGTATGAGGCAGCAGCGTGCGGCGCGCAGCGCGGCCGAGGGCCCGCCGCCGGGCGACGACTTCTACGACTTCACCGCCGAGGACTGGGCGGCGGTGGCGGGCGCGCGCGCGCGCGCCGCCGCGGCCGCGGAGGGCGCGGCGCTGCGCACGGCCGCGCTGCGCGAGCGCGACGAGCGCGCTGCCGCGTCCCGGCTCGGCCCCGTGCCCGTGCGCGTGCACCTGCCGGATGGCCTGGTCCTGCAGGCGCGCCCGCGTCCCTCCGGACCTTACGCGTCTGTGCTTCTACAGGCGCATGTGCATGCGCCAGCTGCCCCAGGCACCCGAGCCGGACGGATCCGGCACACGCCAAGCACCTCTGCTTCTCGCGCTGTTGATTTCAGGATGGGTAAGGGAGGCCAGCGCACATGGTGCCCATGGCGCCTGCAGGCCAGCTTCAGCGCGCTGGAGCCGCTGGGCGCGCTGCGGGAGCTGGTCGGCCGCTGCCTGGTGCCCGGCGCGCAGGGCTGGTGCCTCTACACCACGCCGCCCAAGCAGGTCGCCTGCCCCCTGCTGTCCTGCTTCCATCGATCATGAACGCTCTCTTGCGCTGTGTTAGGGTCGGGGTTGCATGTTGTTCTCAAGCAGCCTGCTCGCTGGCGAATGAATATGCAGGTGTGTCCTGGCATGCAGTCAGCTGTGGCCGCCGCAGGTCCTGAAGGACTGGGGCGCCAGCCTGTACCGCGCGCGCCTGGCGCCGGCGGCGGTGGTGCACCTGGGCCTGAGCGCGCCGGCGCCCGCGCCGCTGCTGCGGCCGGAGGTGGCCGCGCTGCAGGGGCCGCCGCCGCCCGCGCGCGGCTTTGCGCGCCGGCCGGCCGACGCGCCCGCGGAGCCGGTGCGGCGCTGCACGCCAGGCTATGCTGTCAGCGTGCCATGCAGTAAGAAGTGTCCCTGGCAATGGCTATGTTTGGCTGAGGATGGAGATGAGGATGGAGCGTACGGCGGGTGGTTGCGGCGCGGCAGGCCCGCAGCGAGCGGACCGTGGCCGGCGACAGCTTCCAGAGCTCTGCCGCGGGCCGCAGCGGCGCAGGCAGGCCCGGCGGAGCGCCCAAGTGGCTCAGGCTGGGCAAGTAGGGGCTGTTTATGGGCGCGGGTAGCCATGACGCCATCAGCAGGGGCGCTTGTAAGCATGTCTGATACTGTGGGCAGAGATGTGTGGCTGCCTCCGAGCTCCTGTATCAGGAGTGGGGTCCGGCAAGTACTCTGCATCATTCAGGTGGGAAGAACACTGTGGGGCGCGCAAGTGCGTTTGCTAGCACCACGCAGAAGCAGCTACTCCGGTCTCTGGATTTGCTTGCGCCTTTACAAGAGGTGTCGATGTGACTGAGCCTCACAAGGCGAGAGCCTGTTTCGAAAGACCACGAGGGGAACAAACATGCGCATTTCAAGCTACCGCCGGCACGCTCTTGGGTTGCCCCGGCTGCTCGGCGCTCCAGCCCCGGAATGCCTCCCGCAGGCTGCCGCCGCCCGCGAGGATGGAGGGGTGCGGGCCCTCGTAGCGCCCCTCTGCGGCTGCGCCGTTGGCAGCGGCCAGCGCGGCGGCCATCGCCTGCGCCTGCTCCCGCACCGCGGGCGACCCACGGTCCGCCTTCCACAGCTCCAGCACGCTCGCCTAGGAAGCAACCGCGCACTCGCTTGTCGTCCGTCAACCCAAGCGGCTGTGTTCAACTGAGGTACATCTCTGGCATGTACACATGCAGTCTACTCCAGAGCATGCGCGCCACATGCGCCAGGAATGCTGCTGCACTGCGCCAGTATTGGCCCGCTGCGCTCCTGTTTCAGGGCGAGGGCGTCAGCCAGGCAGGTCGCCGACCAGGCTTGCAGGGGGTGAGCCAGCACCTGCAGCGCTCGGCCAAAGCTGAAGGACAGCCGCCAGGGCACGCCGCCGGACGCCGCGGCCTCCCGGTTCAGCGCGTGCAGGTTCAGCGTGGCCTCCTCCTCTGAGAGCCCGCCGCTCAGGAACATGATGCCTGGTACAGCGGGGGGCACGCTCCTGCGGACCCGCGCCGGCGCCGGCTCATGCCCACAGGCAGGTAACCAGCATCATACCAGTTGTGAGCAGAGTCCAGGCCACTGCCCCTCACCAGCACGCAATATGCATGGCGTGGGCCGCCCGCATGCATCCGCCCGCCTAGCAGCTTCAGAGCACCGCGGCGACCGCCCTTGACCTGCCACACGGCGCCTGGGCCAACAAGCAGGCAGCCCACGCGGCGTGGACGCGCGCGCAAGCGATCACGTGCCAGCCGGACTTGTGCCGCGCATCTGTCTGCCGCGGGGCAGTGCATCATGTGGCGGACGCCTCCTCGCGTGTGAGGCGCTGCTTACTGGGCGCGTAGGGGCGCACGCGCGCGCGGCGCAGGCCGCATCAGCGCAGCGCATGCCTGCACACGTACCTCCCGCACGCCCTGCAGCGCCGCCACAGCCCCTGCCGCCAGGGGGACGAAAGGGCGCCCGCACCTGCGCACGGCCTGCAGCGTCGCGCGCGCGACGTCTGCGGGGGCCGCGGCAGGCCCGGCGCAGTCCGCGCCCGGCAGCACCATCATCGGCTTGATCAGCACCGCCTCCAGCGTGACCGGCTGCCGCCACAGCGCCGCCACGGTCGCCTGCAGCGCGCGCTGCGCGACGGCGCCGCTGCGCGCGATGCTGTGCGCGCCGTCGATCAGCACCTCCGGCTCGACCACCGGCACCAGCCCGCACGCCTGGCTCACGGCCGCATACTCCGCCAGCTGCGCCGCGTTGCGCTGCACGGCCGCCTCGGACGGCGTGCGCTCGCCGACGCGCAGCGCGGCGCGCCACTTGGCGAAGCGCGCCCCGGCCGCCACGTACTGCGTGCAGCGGTCCGCCAGGTCGGCCAGGCCCCTGGTCTCGGTCTCGCCGTCCAGGTCGCCGTAGGGCGCCAGGCCCTGCGCCCCGTGCAGCCAGCGGTCAGGCTGCCGGTGAGCAGGCGCTGTGACAGCCAGCGAGCTAGGCGTTCTCAGCAGAACCGCAGGGCAAGGGCGAGGGGACACACCTCGTCCACCTTCACCCCCGGCAGCACGCCCTGCCGGGCCAGGCACTCGACGAAGGGCGTGCCGTCCGCGGCCCGCTGGTGCAGCGTCTCCTGCCCGTTCCTTTACGTTGGCAACCAGCCGCGCGGGCAGCATGCATTGGTGGGTGTTGCAAGTCATCACGTGCCGCACGCCTTGAACAGGATGGCGCCGCTGATGCTCCCCCCGATGTCTGCCGTGCAGAACAGCTCGCGGTACTGCCGCCTACTCTCCTGCAGCTCTCTTGAACCCACTTAGTGCCATAAGACACATCTAGCGCAGCTAGCGCGAGCCCCACGCAAGCCCGCGCCTCGGTGTTGTCTATGCCCGCCTTGGCAAGCCGCTTGCCAATGGTGCCGGTGCTCTCATCCGCGGCCAGCAAGCCTTTGCCTCGTGCCGTCAGGCGTTGTGCTGTTTCGCACAGAGACGCGTTTGTGAGCTGCGACATAACTTGATTGGCTGGGCGGTGCGCAGACTGCGCATCACAGCCGTGCGCACTCCGATGCTCAGTAAATCACCGAGCTGTCTTGATGCCGTTCAAGCTTGACCGACCATTCATGCATCCAGCGTGACTCCAGGCCTCAATAGTTTGACTGCTCAGGCCTGGACAGCTCCGCAGCGCCTCCCAGGTCAGGCGAGCTGCTCGACCTGGACGATGCAGCGCGTCACCAGCAGCCGCAGGGCGCAGGCGACCACGCGTCAGCGGCCGCGCCCTCACCCCACCGCCCTGTCCTGCTGCTCTTCAAGGGCCACCCGGGCAGCGGGAAGAGCGCCGTCGGCGCGCAGATAGCGCAGTTGTGTCGCTGGCCGCTCGTTGACAAGGACGACTCGCGCGACGCACTCGCGCTGTCGCCGGTCGCGGCCTGGGCGGCAGCGGCTGACGACGGAGCCTCAGTGCTGAACGACGCGGCCTACAGCGTAATGTTCCGCCAGGTCGGCAGGCAGCTGCAGTGTGGCCTGAGCGTCGTGGTGGACTGCCCCCTGGCGCGCGTCTCCCTGTATGAGACCGCGGCGTCCCTTGCCGCACAGGTTGGCGGCCCAGCCTGTGCGCCGGCCGCCAGCAGGCGCACGGCCTGCCGGTGCTGACAGCCGGTGACAGGGCTGCCCGCCTGGCGCGTAGTTTGGCGCGGCCGTGGCCGTTGTGGAGTGCAAGCCCGCCGACGCCGCCGCCTGGCGCCAGCGCCTGGAGGCGCGGGCCGCTCGCCTCGCCGCCGCCGGCCTGGGCCACAAGCCCGCCACCTGGGCAGACCTGCAGGCGCTGATCGCCCGGTCTGCACCCCCGCAAAGCATGCCTTCTTCACACGTTCACGTGTGTCTGATAGCGCAGGCTGGGCAGTTGCAGGCTGGGTGTCGCTGGCAGGTACCAGGGCTGCGACGCCTGGCCCGACAGCGCGGCCGGCCTGGAGCACCACCTCGTCCTGGACACCACGTCAGCCTCGGCCGCCGCGCTGGCAGAGGGCGCCGTCCGCTGGCTGGTCGGCCGCGGGCTGTGCGCGGCGCCTTTGTCATGGTGATAGTTGCAGACTTTGTCACAGAGTGCGCGGAGGCACACCATGCTGTTTTTACGCTGAGCTCAGCACCCGCCGCCCTGGTCCCTGTCCATCAGGCCTGCTGCGTCAGGACAGCGCAAGCGCGCAACAAGTGTCAAGTCCCTTGCGTACTATCCACGACTTCCAGACCGTCCTCCGTCTCGCGCACGGGCGGCCAGTAAATGGGCGCCAGCCTCGTGTCATAGCCCCGAAGGCAGAAGCCTGTGTGCAGGCCCAGCTCCAGCAGCGTGGCGGAATCGTGGCGCGCAATGAGCTCGCGGCCGTGCCAGAACAGCTGCTGGCTGGCCACCGGCACCCCCAGCTTGGCTGCCACGGCCGCCTTGATGTCTGCGACTGTCTGTTCGTACTGCAGCCTGCGCAAGGCAGAGCCACCTCAAGCAGGGCGCCCACTGTCAGGTGGGGGTGGCTGCACAGCGAGCACGCAGCGTCCATACAGGTACCGCCGCGCCTGACGTCGCAGCAAGTAGCCGGCTGGGCGCCGACCTCGCCCTTGTGCAGTGTCACAAAGATCTGGTTGCCCAGCTTGTGGTCGCCGTATGCGGCTGCGCGGGCACAAACAGACTCAGCAGGCACAACTGGAGGTTTGCGGGTAGCAAAATGCGCTGAGTGAGGGCGCCACCCATGTGCGCGGGGGCGTCAGCAGATGCAGAGGCTCTGCACGGAAGTCTGGGCGTTCTGGTGTAACTCTGCTGGCTGCCACCCTAATCAGTGACATGTCAAGTGCCGAGGCAAAGCTTGGTTGTCCCTGCGCAAGCAGCAGTCCAGGTATGTGACAATGCTTCTGAAGGCGCTACGTGCAGCTGCTGCGCTTGCGGCCACCTTTCACAGCAGTCCGGCTGCGCATGCAGCTCAGGCAGTTCACAGTGCGGCGCTGCTGCGAGCGGGCAGAGCTTGGACGACTAGGCAGCAGTGGCCTGCTGTGGCACAGGCCTGCACAAGGAGTGCACAAACGGTGAGTCCCACTGTTGCTTGCACAGCAGCACTGTCCAAGTGTGTGTACGTCAACGTAGTAATGGCGTGCAATAGCAGGATGCTGCGCGCCGCCGCTTGTGCGGACTGGCGTGCTGGGGCGCCACGGCCAGCCGCGCAAACCATTTAGTGACTGGAGCAGCAGCAGCGCGGAGTGCCGCGCTGCAGGGCGTCAGGTGTGCCAGCAGCGCGGCTGCGGCCAGCAGATGGCCCACTGTCCGGACTGCACCGGCACGGCTGCGCGCTGCCTGCCCGCACGGCTCACGCCAGTATGCGACGGTGTGCTCCCTGCTCTTCCACGCCTTTAGCTGCACCTGCGCAGCTCACATATTTTGCCTTGTGTGGTAGCGCTGGTGCTGCCACCCCGGCCTCTCTCCTGCTGACCGCCACAGGATGCGGGTCACAGGCGCAGGCACCAAGTATGTCCTTGCCACCACACGCGCGCGACGCCGTGGGCTGGTGGCTGCTGGGCAGCGCGGCGGCGGTGTTTGTCATGATCGGCATCGGCGGCGTCACGCGCCTGACGCGCTCTGGGCTGTCAATGACAGAGTGGAAGTTCACCGGAGAGCGCTGGCCGAGCTCACAGGCGCGCCGCCCTGCAGTGCGCCGGCAAGAGCACCTCCTTGCCATGCTGAGTGTGTACAAGCAGACAAGCAGCGTGAGTTTGTAGTTCTGCAAAAGCTTTCACGCTGCTATATACCTCCGGCAATGTCGTATTAGCACACGCTGTGGCGTCAGGAGGACTGGGACGCGGAGTTTGCAAAGTACCGGGCATCGCCAGAGTACCAGCGCATCAACAGGCGAGGGGCGCTGACGCGTGGTCGCCCGTCTATGCTGCCCCGAGCCCGCTGAGTTGCTGAGGCCGGGCGTGTTGGCTGTGCAGGGGCATGAAGGAGGGCGACTTCAAGTTCATATATGGCATGGAATACCTGCACCGCATGTTTGGCCGCGCGATCGGCGTGGTGTTCCTTGCCCCCGCGCTCTACTTCGCCGCCAGGCGCGCTCCGCGACAGAAGCAACTTCATCACTGCAGAGATGGCGAGTCTGCCACTATGTCTGGTTCCAACACTTTATATGCAAGCGTTCTAGGCTGAATGATTTAGCGCATGCGCGTGTGCGAGCTGTGTGACGCAGCTCTCCGCGCAGCCGGCTCATCAACAAGCACTGTTGCAGTGATGCACGCCGCTCAAGCTACCCTCGATTGGGGTGTCAGTTTAGGTGAGCGCAACGAGGTTGCTCTGCAACCCGAACCCCTCTTACCAGCGTCATCGCAGGGGGTGGCTGCGCGGGCCGACAGCCTGGCGCGTGGGGCTGCTTTTCGCGGCGGGCGGCGCGCAGGGGCTGGTTGGCTGGTGGATGGTCCGCAGCGGGCTCCAGGCGCGCCGCTCCCTCCTCCGCCGCATGTCAGCTCGAACGCATCTTGCTATATCGATCAGGAGCGCCTTTTTGACCCTCAGCTACCCTGTAAGTCCCCAGCCATGCGCACCACCTGGCCGTCAGCGGGCAGCGTGTGCCCCGCAAGGAGCCCAAGCGGGAGTGGGACGTGCCGCGCGTGAGCCCGTACCGCCTCGCCGCGCACCTGACCAGCGCGTTTGCCATCTTCGCGGGCCTGCTGTGGACCGCGCTGGACGTGCTGCGGCTCGGCGCCGCGGGCGCCGCGCCGCCCAGCACGGCGGGCGCGTTGCGCGCCGCCGGCGCGCTGCGGCGCTGGGCGCTGCCCGTCACCGGGCTGGTCGCGCTCACTGCGTGCTCTGGTGACGCCCTGCCTGGCCCGCTCACAGTGCCTACCCAGTAGATGCCACCCTGCCGACACATTCCGACCGACAAACTTGGACTCAGTCACGCCCTCCGCTGTCAAGAGCAACAGCGTGTGTGCCACCTGCGCGCCGACCGCTCAAGACATGGACGCCCCTCACCCAACCAGCGTGAAAGCTGCCTCTGCTGGCACACTGCTGTGTGCCATGCATGCCATCGTCGCCATCTGCATCACAGCATGGCCGTGCGCGTGTGGGCGCGTGCGCGTCCGATTCCGCCGTGCGCCCCCGCGACCCGCGCAACCGGCAGCCTGCGCTGCCGGCAGGCGCATTTGTGGCGGGCCTGGACGCCGGGCACGCATACAACACATTCCCGACCATGAACGGGCGCTGGGTGCCGGACGAGTACTGGGCGGTGCCGGGCTGGCGCAACGCGTTTCAGAGCACGGCGGCCGTGCAGCTGCACCACCGCGGCCTGGCGCTGTCCACGCTCGGCGCGGTCGCCGGGCTGTGGGCCGCGCACGCGCGCGGCCCGCTGCCGCCGCCCGCGCGCGCATGCCTGACCTACCTGCTGGCCGCGACCTGCGCGCAGGTGCGGTCCATCACCCCAAGGACTTCCTGATGCATCCTCCATTAGACCCCTGAAGCGCCAACAATCTTTCGCTGTTTAGCAGCGAGTGCATGTCCATATGCGCCTGCCAGCTTGCCAGGAAACTGGGTCACTATGGTCCTATGCCCCAGCAGCTTGTTGCCCGTTTTCTCCTCTGGCGACAGCCCCGACGTAGGTTCGTCCTATGCAGCAGAGTGCGCACATCGTGCAGCAGTCCGACAATAGCAGGCCCAGTCAGTTTGATACGACACTAGTTCTGCTGGTATACTCGGACACCGTGCTGCGTGCAGCTACCATGCTCCCTGCTTTGACCTCACTATTCGAGACCTCCACAGCCCTCAGCCCGGTCTGAGGATGCTAAGCGCGCGTTGCGCAGGTGGGTCTGGGCGTCGCGACGCTGCTGGCGTGCGTGCCGCCCTGGCTGGGCTCCCTGCACCAGCTGAACGCGATGAACCTCCTGGCCGCCGCGGTGGTGCTGCTGCACGCGCTGCGCCGCGCACCGCACGCCGCGGGCGCCCATCGCGCACTGTGGGCGCCAGGCGCGGTCGCGCGGCAGGCTGCGCTGTGACCACGGGCTGTGCTGTAGCCGGCCGGTGCAGGGCAGATGCGTGCCGTGCAGTGCTTTGCCTGTATAGATTTTGTTGCACTTCACACTGCTGCTCGGGCAAACAGTGCGCACCAGGCTGCACCACTGGCCATGGCGCCGTGCGCCTCTGTTCTATGTAGACGGATCGGTAGGCGATGCAGAGCTACAGCAGGGTTAGCAGCGGGGTAACATAAAGTGCGAATTTGGTCTGAGCTTGCATGCGCTAGTATGCCCGCTGGGCTGGTGTTATCATACAACGCATGCGCATGTATTGAGCAGGGCTTTGTTGAGCATCTGCACTTCGTCCAAAACAAGAGTGCGCCCGCGTGCAAAGGCCGGTTTCTCAGCTTCATCTTGCTCGAAGATATGTCTTGGTGTTGCTAGGCACGACCAATGTCTGTTGCATTCACGCCCGGGTGCAGCGCGTATATGTAGCAAGAAGCCCTGCACGAATAGCAAGAAGCCCTGAACACAGTGCAGCAATGATGCATATGCTTGGCTCCCCACTGCGCTCAGTCAACAGGGTGCAGGAAGCCGCTGTCTGCACAATCCCACCATGCCCTTTCCCTTTCCAACCAGACGTGCAGGTGCAGGAACACACCATGTGCGAAATATCGCTTGCAGACAACTGCGATACAAAAGACGGCTGACGTAGCAATGCCGAACTGGCTTTCGGCGGCGCTGCAAATCGGTGAGCACCTCCCAAACCACCCTCGAGTCCCTGCCACGACTTGCGCTGGAGACCATTCCAGCACAGCAAAGGACAGCGTTCTACTTGTAACGGCCAGCGCACCGTCTTTGGGGAACCTGTGCCCAGCATCACAGATGCGCGGAGACAAGCATATGCACAAGCAACTGCAGAACTACATGGTCAGACGTGTGTAATATTCGTGCCTCCTGTCAGTGGGACGCCGCCTGATGCGTAGAGCCGCGTGCCAAACCGCCTGCAGCCCCAGCTCCCAAGCTATTCGTACATGACCATGCACCTGTGGGATTTGCACCGCGGCCGTGGCGGGGGCCCAGCACACAACAAGTGTGCATGCGGTGCGAAAGCTGCGGGACCCGCACATGCAAAACAATTGCTATGGGGGTGGGTCAGGTGGCACTCCTTGCCAGGCCCCCCAAGCATTGATGCCTACTAAAACCCCCGCCCATTGCCATGCGCCCTTGCCTGCCAATGGCCTCCACTTTGTCTGTTGCTGGGCACCTGCTCCCTGCCAATGTCAACGCATGTCCTCACCACGGCAGACTCGTACGCCTCGGCCGGCCAGGTCGCGCGCGCGCCCCCAGAAGCAAGCCCACTTCAAGCAGAGACGGGATGTCCGCTCCGGCTGTCAGCCTGACTCTCTTTGCAGACCTGGCGAGAGGCGCTTGTCACGCCTCGGCCGGTTCGTGCGCCTTGGCCGGCCGGTCCTCACGCGCCTCCCAGATGGAGTCCATTCCGTATGCGGCCAGGACATCCGCCCAGGCGTCGCCGCCGTCCGCGATCAGGAACAGCCCGGGATCCTCGCCGGCCCGCATCTTGCCGCGGTACACCCTGCGCGTGCAGGAACGGGCATGAGGAGAGGCGCGCAGCGGCTGCGCAGCTCGCCATAAAGTGCGCTCCCACGCAACACGATGAATGAGTCGCGCGGGCCAGGGAGGCCTGCCATGTGCCGAACGGCGTGGCAATGCACAGGGCCTGGGGACCGTGAGTGGCACACCGTCTTTCCGTCCCTACAAGAGCTTCTTCCTTTTGGCAGCACGTGCTGTTGAAAGGGTTCAAGAGCACATGGAGCTGGTACAATGCTATCGGACCACGTCTGTGCACTTGCCACACATGAGCGCTTACCCCGCTTGAGCCGGGCAGAGGATTGCGCGCCTGGTCGCCAGCGCCTGGCCGCCGTCTGTGAACACCTCCACCGCCGAGTGGTCCACCAGAATGCGCAGGCCGAGCGCGCCGCCCTCGCCCAGCGGCGGCGCCAGCGTGCCGCCCACGCGCCGGTGCGGGGCGTCCCAGTCGAAGCAGTGCGAGTCGGCGTCCAGCGCGGTCGGGTACACCATCTCCAGCGTCCCAGCCTGTCGGTATCAGCAGAGCTTGAGCTTGGCAGGTGCTGGGGCTGTCGGAAGACCAACGCCCCCGCAACTGCCAAGGTTTGCTGACAACAGCCGCTGTGCGCTGCAGCACGAGCTGGGCCAGGTCGCACCCCTGCTCCACACCAGAGGAGCGCCCCCTGGCCACCTCCCTCACGCGCCACAGGCGCCCACCACACCGGCCACCACCAGCCACGCGCAGATGACTCCCTCTCGCCCAAGCCCACAGCTTTGTTGACCCAACGCGCCACAAGCAAGGCGAGGCTGCAGCACGACCATCGACTGTTCTGGCGCATCCTAACTGCCTGACTGCCTGACTTGCGCACAGCCCGGCCGCTCGGCGCTGCCCGCCGTACCTGCCAGTCCACCACGAGCGCGGCGGCCGCGGGCGGCCCGCCGTCGGGCCCCATGTGCAGCCAGGCGCGCAGGAGCACGCCCGCCCTCCGCGCGCTGCCCCGCCGCAGCGTCACCTCCATGTCCAGCGATGGCCCGCGCACGCCCGGCACGGGCGTCGCTGCGCCGGCGCCCAGCCGCATGCCGCGCATGTGCACGCCGGGCTCCCGGCGCAACCGCCGCAGCTCCGGCGCGGGCGCTTGGTGCAGCCGCCCGCCTGCGGGCGGGCGCACAGATGGGCGCTCAACACAGAGGCCGAGCTGCTCCAAAGGCGGTCTTTCGGCCCAATCAGGGCTTCTGTCACAGAGCGGGTTCAGGAGTGCAGCCCAGGTGGATAATTGTGTGTGCAGCTTGGCTGTGCCCTGCTGGCTCCCAGGCAGCCACCAGGCCCCAGGCCATGAGACTGCCCCTGCACCGAGTCCTCCACGAATGTGGTGTCTGCACCAGCGGCAGAGACCCCAGCCAGGCCGGAGGCGCTGGGATGCCAGGCACCGCGCGCAAGTCCGGTGAGCCACACAACCTGATGGCGGACACCACCGGGCGCGCAAGCAGACAGCCGGAGCGCACCCTGGAGCGTGAGCACGCGCGGCAGCGACAGGCAGCCGGCGTAGTCGAAGCCGCAGCTGCTGGCGCTGCCGCGCAGCTCCTGCAGCCACGCCAGCATGAGCACGCGGCCGGCAGCGTCCGTGAACGCGTTGGGCGCGTACAGCATGTCGCCCAGGTCCAGGCGCTCGGGACCTGCGCGGGCGAGGGGCGCAAGTCGGTTGGACAGCCAGCATGGCACCCGCTGCTAAAGCATGCCCACGCACACTCTTGCTTGTGCAGGGCAGTGAGTGAGACGCACGTTGGAAAGCGCAGGCCCGAGGGCTTGGGCATGTCCCAATGGTGACTTTCACACTGCGCCGCGCCTCAGGCCTGACTGAGCAAGCCAATACTTGCCACCAACTAGAGGCTGTGTTTCACTTGGCTAACGAAAGAAAGGCGCATGATGCAACACGAGGGTGGCGAACGCGTCACATTCAAGTCGCCTTGCAGAGGGAGACAGGCAAAGAGGCAGGAGCACACAAGGGGTCAATTAAGTCGCCTCGCACGCATCAGTGTCAAGAAGCTGTGATGAGGCGCACCCTGCGCCTCCTCGATGAGGTATTTGTCGCCGGGCGTGAGCTCGCCCAGCCAGACCAGGCACGGGTTGGTCGGCTGGCCGGCCGACGTGTGCGGGTACGGCGACACGCACAGCACATGCACTGCCGCGCCGCCCCCGCCCTCCCCGCCCGAGCCCACCGGGCCGTTTGCGTACGCGTCTGCGCCACCGGCCGTGGTGCCGCCATGCGCATGGTCAGCGGCTGGCGTGGCGGCCCCGCGCGCGGCGCCTGCGGTGGTGGACGCCCCTGCGTAGCCATTGCCGGTCGCGGGCGGCGCCGGCAGCGGCACCAGGAAAGGGCACTCCCACATGTCGCCGAGGTCCCAGTCGCCGCAGGGCGCGCTGCGGCCTTCGGTGAGCTCGCCCATGTACTCCCAGCCTGGGCCCGCGCCGCCCCTGCGTCAGCTAGGACAGCAGGCGGCCGGACGGGCGTCCAGGCGCGCGCTGCACTGCGTGATCACCCATATCTGCTGCCCCGTCGGGCTGCGCGACCGGTGGTACAAAGGACGGCGCTGCCATGCCCTAGCAACGAGCCTGGCATGGGAGCAGGCACCGAGGAGTACAAGTTGAGCGCCATGGACCGCAGCTGACACTTGCTGGACCCGCGCCACACGCGCCCATCGGCGCATTGTGACTCTGCCACGAGCATTGCCGTCCCTTTGTTCACTGAGCATCAGGGCAAGGGCGACTGCGTGTGGGCCTGAGAGCATGGGGGGCCTGACGCATGGCATGCGGAGGTCGCGCGGGGGCAGCGGCGGACGCAGCCGCGCGCCTGACGTGAGGGAGGCCGCGCGGTACACGAGCAGCGTCCCGCCGCGGCCTGCCACGCCCGAGCCCAGCAGCAGCTTCCAGGGGCGGCCGGCGCCGCCGCGCGCGAACACGTAGGGGTCCCGGAAGCCCACCAGGTCGCTGCGCGGCGGGGACGGGATGACCGGCGCGTCTAGCTTCTTCCACATCCGCAGGTCCGGGCACGCTGCCGGCCCCGGCACGCGCATCAAGCCAGGCGTGTAGCCCGCGCTGGTACAGGGCGCATCGTGCGTATGTAAACCAAGCAGCCCGCTCTCCTTTCTCATGGGGTGCAGGCAATCCGCCCCAAAACCATGCGCCTCCTGGGCCTAGTCACTCTGGAGCAGTTGAAGCATCGCCAAGTGGCGCGTGGACAACACCAGCTGCACAGAGCAGGCAGCAGCCGTGCAGGTGCCAGGGCAAGGCATCGGTGCACAGACAGGAAAGCGCAACATGATGCAGTACATGCACGGCCCTGCAAAGGCATGTTGTCGACAATGCATGTCCAGTCCTGGGCTCTCAGCGCTGATGTGGGCTTTGGGGCTCAGGCAGCCAGGGCAGACAGGGCAGGGCGGCATGCCTGGGTCGCAGACCGCCGCACACTGGCATTCAATGATGTCCAGGCCCAGGTCGTGCGCCGCATGCGGCGGCAGCGTGCCGCAGCCAGGGCTGTTGCGCAGCCTGCGCCCCATGTGCGCACTTGCGTCGCAAAGTGCGCGGAGCATGCAGGCTCAGGGCGTAGCAAGGCACACTTCACATTCAATACTGCCGTGACTTTGAGCTACACGCAGAATTAGCTATGAATAAGCAGACCTTGCACTGCTTGCCTGATCCTGCCAAGCTGAGGCTGGCATGCACATAATTTATCTGCTTGGATGCCAGCTGTCCTATGGCCTAGCTGTAACACGTCATAGACAGAGGCTACGCCTGCATGCTACCGCGGCCAGGTCGCATGGCCTGCAGTGCAACCATCGTTCGCATGTGCCACGCTTGTGTTCAGGTCACCAAGGTGCTGGGGACACTGCTGCAAATAGCCAGTCCTGGCAGCTCCAAGGAAGCGCTACATGCCAAGCAAGCATGCAGGTGATTTTCCCCAGGGCATGAGCCTGATAAGCAGAGGGCAGCTGACAACGCTCTTCAACCTGGGGGCAAAGGCACCTCCATACCCAGGCCCCTTGCTCTAGCACGTAAGAAACGCACCGCACGCCGGTGTAAAGCATCACCGGGACGCCCTGCTCATCCACGGCAGTGCAGCCGCTCCAGCAGCCGGCGGCGTCATAGCCTTGTGGCGTCGGCACTATTGCTAGCGGCTCGTGGCGCCAGTGCACCAAGTTTGCGCTGGAGGCGTGGCCCCAGCTCAGCTCCCAGCGCCACTCGGACGAGCCGACCACGTGCTGGTAGAAGCTGGGTCGTGCGAACATCGCACGTCAGAAAGAGCTGTGGTGGTCACACCCGTCCATACTTCTGTGCAGCTGTTCACTCACTATCCACACCAGGCATGTTTCGACTTGCTGGGCTACGGCAAAAAGGACGTGCGCGCTGCTTTAGAAGCGTGCAGGAAGCTGCTAATACACATTTTCCGCTTTGTGAGAGGTCTGCCTGCCTCCAGGACCAGGCTGCCGGCACAAACAAGACAGCGCATCACCAGCAAATACAGCAAGCGCACATGTGGTAACGTCCTTTGTAGAAGATGGGGCCGTTGGGGTCGTTGAGCCAGCCATCACGCGGCATGACATGGAACCATGGCTTGTCTGGGTCCAGCTGCCAGGACTTGCCCAGCGCTTGCCGGGTGCCTTGCGGGATCGTGGCGCAGGTTTGCACAAATTTCATTGCGCCATCCAAGACTGCGACCTGCAATCGCCAGATGGCATTGGCGTGACTCGGTGTTTGAACAAACCTCTCATAGTAGCAAGGTTTGTGCACCTGCGCACCTCGTACCCTGCCCCGCGCACTGTTTCAGCCAGTGGACGGGCTGTGATAAGGCGGGCAGTGTCTCAAGGCTTTCACCGTGGCGCTGCCACTGCGCGCACGAGCCACAATCAGGAGCCCATGATGCATGCAGGCCATTGCATCGCACAGCCTTTGGAATGAAGGCTCTTCGGTTTGCTCGGCGCGAGTCGCCTATCAAATTATTTTCAAAATATCTGTTCATGTGGCATGTATTTGAAAGTCGACGACAGATGAGCTCGGACTCCACATGAGATCCGCAGTCAGCACATTGGCGTGAAGCTCAAGTTGCTTCTCTCCAGGTCAGCCCACCCACGCTCCTTCCCATGCGGTATGCAAGAGCTAGACCTACACAGCTGTTCGACCCTGCACCTCATGCCAGCTCAGGCGGGCGTCCGCGAACGCGTTCCCGGCGCCCCAGCTGTCCCCAACAGACACTGTGCGGCAGCCCGCGCGCGCGCACAGCCGCAGCGCCGGCGAAAAGCCTGAGTCGTCTGAGATGATCACCACCCACCGCTGTGGCCGGTCTGCTGGCAGCACGGCACCGGCAGCGGCCTCGCTCACCACGGACCCTGCCTGGCTGCAAGGCCCCTCTGCCGCCGTGGGCTCGGCAGCTCCAGCCGAGCGAGCCACCGCAAGCTCGGCAGCTCCAACCGCGCGGGCAGCTGCGGCTCCCGCTCCGCGGCCCCGCCTCGCAGACCCGACAGGGGGCCTAGACAGGCGCGCGCGCGACGGCAATACCCACCACGCTGCGGCTGGCTGCAGCGCTAAGGGTGGCAGCCAGTCTGCATGCGCGGTCACCGACGCCGCGGGCGCCGGCCGCAGCGCGCGCGCGTCCGTAGCACCTGTCCCCGTGTCCTCAAAGCTCGCCGCCGGCGCGCCACTGTGCTCGCTGCAGCCACCCTGATCGGCCTGCAGTTCGGCGAGCAGGCAGAGCACGTCCGCGACGAGCGCGCGGTCCGCTGCCTGGGGCGCCTGCGGCACGGCTGTGACCTGCGCGCGCGCACTCTCGCTCAGCCCGGCGCATGCTCAGGCGGCACGCGCACACTCGCAGGCTTGGGCAGGCGCATGGTCCCGGGTGTGCAGCAGGCAGGTGCACGCTCAGGCACGCGGAGGAGGTGCCGCGCGCCTCCGCCGCACGGCGACGTGCGCGCTCTACTGGCCACACGGCATCCCAGCTCCAGGTGGGCTGCGTGCCTGTACGCCGCATCGCTGCAGGGTGCGCAGGAGGCTGCAGTCCTTGCGCGGCGCCAGCCCCGCCGCGGCCGCCGCGTCAGCGTAGCGAACCAGCCTGGGCCCGTTGGCAGCAGCCCACTCCCGGTAACCCGGGCTGGCGCGGCGCTGCCCACGACGCGCCCCACGTCAGCTCCGACCGGCCCCCGCTGGTGCCACAGAAGGCGCGCGGTGCGCACCTTGCGCATCTCGCGCTCGTGCTTAACCTTGAAGGGGCGCTGCAGGTCGGCGAGCGTCCGGAAGTTGCGCTGCCCGCAGTAGCTGCAGGCCAGGCCCTGAACTGGCGCTTTTGCCCAAAAACTGGCTGCCACCCGCACAGCGCTGGTCAGCACCCTGGCCCCAGGGCGGACAGTGGTGTGCCTCGAGCGCATGGGCTGCGCGCTGAGCTGAAAGCGGCACCTGTCCCTCAGCTCTCTGCGCCGCGCCCTCTCAGACGCAGGCTCCCAGGCAAGCGTTGCGGCGTTGGCGTACGCGCGGAGCTCCACAGCCTGGCCGAGTGCCGGCAGGTCCCCCTCAGGCCGCACAGCAGCACCGAGCCCCTCTCACCCAGAAGTCGCCGCCTGGTGGTGCTGCGGCACCTCGCGTAGCTCTGCGCACCGTGCCAAAGTGCGCCACTGCTGCTCGGATTCTGCTGACGAGCTCTGCGGGGCGCAGCTCGTCGCATGGCTTGTTGTCAAGGTCCCAGAATACGTGCACGAGGGCGGCGCTGCTCTGACGGCGCGCGGCCGCTTGCTGCTGGCAACATGTAGTCGGCACTGAGCTGCACACCCACCAGGCACGAGAGCAGCGAGCACGCGCGCGCGACATGGTGCTGCAGAAGAGCATGGCGCCGCCTGCTGAATTTACACTTGCGCTCACACATTGGCCGTTCCACTGCACACTCACTGCCAAGAGCTTACAAACTCAGCTTGACCCACTGCTCCAGGGGCGATGTCCCTTGTGTGTACTGAATACCGCCCACTGCTGCCGTTGAGGCTCTCAATGCTTTGCACGTGCACGCATTGCTATGATGTCTAAATGAGCAAACCAGACTAGGCCTAGGCCTATGAGCAAACCAGACTAAAGGAGTGCCGCACAGCACGTGCTGATGATCATCACATGCCCCTATGATAGTATGCTGCACTGTCCGAGTGTAGCAACGGTGGCATCAAAGCGCGCAAGCAAGAATCTGTCAGAGCGCACTGCGTTGGCATTGGTGACGCAAAGCAGGGCTTGCAACACTGGACAAGCGCTGCCAAGTCTGAGTTGCAAGCATCCACCTCGGATAGCATTAATCTGCGTGTGCACATTAGTGTGCGCAGGCGTTCCGTTACCGCCTGCAGCAAATAAGAGGCAGTTCTGCCGAGGCAACACGCCATGCACATTCGGAGCGTCAGACCCATTGAGATGTTTTTATCCCTGATGCTCAGCGTCTGTGCATGTTGAAGGCAAGCGTGAGCTAGGAGCCGTCCAGGCGTCCAGGGACATGGCGCCGCTGCAGAGCAGCAGGTCGGAGGACGGCGAAGCGAAAGGCATGCGCCCGCACGCCGTGCTCCAGCCGGACAAGGTCGTGGCCTCGCGCAAGGGCGAGGTCCTAATGAAGTACACCATCCTCAAGAGCGATCACTTCCCAGGCAGGCCCGCCCGCCCTGCACGCTGCCTCCTGACCAAAGGTCGCATGGCGTGCCAATGCACCAGCGCCCCACAACTGCGCGCTCGCTCAGCGGACGCGCGCCGCGCGCAGGCTGCCAGAACAAGAAGCTGCTGCCCCTGCTGGAGGGCGCGCCGAATTTCCGCCAGGCGCGCGCCGCCCGCCCGCTGCCTGCCCGCCCTGGCCTCGCCCCGCTCGCTGCCGCGCCTGGGCCACATGCGCTCGGCGCGCCGCAGGTGCCGGAGCTGCCCGTGTACGGCGTGGCCATCCCGACCGTCTCCGGCCTGCGCCTGGTCCTGGACAAGCTCGGCGCGGAGCAAGGCAGGCCGCCCGGCGCTCAGCATCAGCATGGCCTGGTCGCTCTGCTTGCGCGGCTGTGCACCTGGCGCCGCGTGCGTGCCTGTCCGGCCTGCGCCCGTGCCTGGAGGAGCCGAGAGTGGAGTGGCGCACGGTCGCTGGCCTGGACCTGCCGCGCCGGACGCAAGGCTGCCTTGCCGCCCGGCCGTGTGGCTCTGGCTGGCGCGGCACGCAGCCGAGGGGCTGCTCCTGTGTACACCAGGGATCGCATGGGTCGCGCAGGCCGGCGCAAGGTCATCTGGGCCAACATGCGCGAGGAGCCCGTGCTGTATATCAATGGCAAGCCCTACGTCGTACGCGAGTCCACGCGCCCATTCGCCAACCTGGAGTACACCGGTGCACGCCCGCCCTGGCGGCCCGTATCCGCGCCTGCGGCGTCTGCCACCTTCCGTGACTGAAAAGCAATGTAGCAAGCGCGGAGCCGTGCATGACCGCCGATGAGCACTGAAGGCGCGCCGCGCCCGCGCGGCCGCGCCGAGGCGGTGACAGGGCGGCCGCTGCGTCGCCGCGCAGGCATCGACCGCAGCCGCGTGGAGGCCATGGAGGCGCGCCTGAAGGCGGACGTGCTGCGCGAGGCTGGCCAGTACGGCGCGGCCGTCATGGTCGCGCACGAGAACGACGACTTCCAGGTCGTGGAGCAGTGGGAGGCGGTCACCGAGGTCGACGTGCAGACGCCGCTGGAGGCGCGCGCCGGGCCGCGCCGGGGCAGCGGGGGGCGGGGTGTGGGCGACTGGTGCAAAGGGAGCGCGCGGGCGCTGCGGCACGTGGGGCTGCAGGGCGCCTGACAGGTCCTGCACAAGGGCTGGCATGTCGCCATATGTCGGCCCTGCCGACAGAGCCTCTGCTGTGTGAGCAGCCGTGAGCGCCAGCCTGTCCCAGTGCCAAGCCTTGGCGGAGCATGCGCCCATGCGCCCCCCCCCCGGCAGGTTTACGCGGAGCTGGCTGAGGACGGCTACGACGTTGAGTACCTGCGCGTGCCGGTCACCGACGAGAAGGCGCCGAAGGAGCGCGACTTTGCGGAGCTGCAGGCGCGGGCGTGGGGTCGCTTGCTGGCTCCGCAAGCGCGCGGGCGCCTGCGCATGCGGGCTCCTCCTGCACGCATGCACACACGCGCTGCCGAGGAGGGGGTCACGGGTCACAGGAGGAAGTGACACCGCGCATGCAGGCGCGGTCGCGGGATCGCTCGCCTGCTCCGCAAGCGCGCGCGCGCTTGCGCAGGCATGCACGCACGCGCTGCCGGGATGGCGTCATGGATCACAGGAGGCTGGGACGCCGCGCGCGCAGGCGCGGCTGGGGGACCCGCCAGAGGGCGCCGCGCTGGTGTTCAACTGCCAGATGGGCCGCGGGCGCACCACCACAGGCATGGTCATCGCGGCGCTGCTGCAGCTGCGCCGCCGCATGCCGGCCGGCGCCGCCACGCTGCCGGAGCACGCACTGCGTGCGCGGCCCCGCCTCGCGCCGCACCCGTGCGCGACATGCGCGCAGCTCGAGCGCTCGAGCGCGGCCTCCGCAAAATTTTGATCCTACTGTAATGCACATGCGCGCCGGCCTGAGCTCAGGACACCCGGAGGCCTGCTTGCTGCCAGGCCTCCGCCGCAGCCCTGCTCTGAGGCGGGCGCCCCCGTCCGCGCGCGCAGCGGGCCTGCCGACCTGGTTTGCGGCCAGGTCCGAGCTGGCGAGCCCGCGCGGCGGCGGGCAGCTGGGCGAGGGCGACCTGCGCGCCGGCCGCTACGGCGTCATCCGCAGCCTGCTGGTGCGCGTCGCGCGCGTGGACCCCCTCCGCCGCCTGCGCGCTGGCGTCCCTCTGCTGTATCCATGAGCTGCAGCGCCGTTGAGGGCTGCATGGTGGCGCATGTCCTGGCGAGAGCGCTTGCAGCCAGCTTGCTTTCTATGTAGCCCAGCCGCATCACTCTGGAGTCTGGGACGCCACATTCTAGGGGCCGATACAACTGCCTGGCGCGACGCCTGCGGCTCGGTGGCCTGCCTCGCAGTTTGACAAGTGCAGGGTTGGGGCCAATGCACCCCTGCCACCGCCCGCGCCGCAGCGCACGCTGGAGGGCGGCGGCGCGGCCAAGGCGCTGCTGGACACGGTGCTGGACGCGGCGTCCGCGATGCAGAACCTGCGCGAGGCGATCGCAGGCTACCGCGGCCGCCTCATGCAGGAGAACGGGGAGGAGAAGCGCAACGCGCTGCTGCAGGCGCGCGCCCCCCGCACGTGCGCGCTGCCGGCCCTCTCGCCGCCCGCGCACCCCGAGACGAGTCCCGGCGCGCTCCCTGACTCTCCGCACGGCGATGGGCCGCGCCGCCGTCTCCGGGCGTCGGTGCTCGTGCGATCGCGCCGCATGCTTGAAAACAGCCCCCCGAGGGCGCACACCGCCAGCACGCCTCGCCACTCTGCCCGCCCGCGCGCCCCCTGCCTGTTCGCGTTTGCAGCGGTGTCAGGTGCCCGGGCCTGAGCGCGGGCGGGCCGGGCAGGTGTGCCTGGAGTACCTGGAGCGCTACTACGTGCTCATCACGTTTACCGCATTCCTGTTCGACCCGGCCATGGGGCCCGCCGCGCCGCCGCCGGGCAGCTTCGGGCAGTGGGCCGCGCGCCGGCCAGAGCTGCACAGGCATGCGCCCAAAGTCGTGCCACCCGTTCCCTGTCTCGCGAGCTCTGCGGAAAGAAGCTGCTGGGCTCGTCTGGGCGGTGTGCCGCGACGTCGCATGCCTTATCAGCCTGCCCTGGTACCTTGCTGGTGGCCTTCCCGAACCTGGATGCAAGCAGGTGAAGAGCCTAGGGTTGAGAGTCCGGGGGTGCCGCCCTGCCGCAGCGTGCTGGAGCGCATGCTGCGGCGCAACCCGCTGGCGGCGCTGGCGCTGCACCGCCCGGCGCGCCCGGACCCGCCCAGCCCCGCGCCGCAGCACGGGCCGCCCGCGGACGTGCTGCCAGGCGGCGCCTCGGACGACGAGGAGGCCCGGGAGACGGCGGAGGCGCGCCCCGCGCTGCCCTGCCCTGCGGGCAGCCGTCCCGCGCGCCGCCCAGTCTGCCGCCCCACTCCATGCTCCTGTGTGCGGCTGGGCGCGTCGTTGGCGAGGGCGCGCTGTCCGAACCCCTGCTCTCCTGAAGGCAGCGCAGCGCCCTGCTCCGCGTGCCCGGTCCGGGCGCCGGCTCCGCCCGGCCAGCCGCCATCCCGGGCCGCAGGCCATAGGTCCACTGCCGAGCGCGCATGTGCATGCACGGCCCGCACAGCGCGCCCCGTTGGGCCAGGCGCGCCGCCCCCCGGCTGCCCTGCGAGCCGCGTGCGCAGCCCGGCGCGGCAGGACGCGACCGCGCTGCTGATCGCCAACCGCAGCGGCGGCGTGCTGGGCGCGCACACGCTGCTGAAGGAGGACCACTTCCCGGGCTGCCAGTCGGCCAAGCTGGCGCTGACCGTGCCCGGCGCGCCCAACTTCCGCGGCGTGCCGGGCCAGCGCGTGTTCGGCGCCGCGCTGCCGACGCTGGAGGGCATCTGCGGCGTGCTCGCCTGCGCCGGCTGCGCGCCCGGCGGCGCGGGCGCGCCCGGCGGCGCGGGCGCGCACGGCGAGCAGGCGCGCCGCGCCCCGCCGCGCGGCCGTGCCTGGAGAGCGGGGGCGGGCGTGCGCGCGTGCGCCGGCTGTGCGAGCGGCCTGAGAGGGGGCCTCTGACGTGCCGCTTGCTGGGCAGTGCGCATGCACCGTCTGGCTGCGCTGCAGTCGTTCGGGGCGTGCCAGCGGCACGCAGGCTCGTGCAGCAGCGCCGGGCGCTCTCCTGACCTTTGCTGACTCTCGGTGGCTTGCCGACGCGTGTCCCCTCGAGGTGCATGTAGGTGTGACGCAGGATATCACAACAACAGAGGACTCTGCTGATGTCAACATGCATCGTGATTTGCGAATGTTTTTTGGGCCAGCGGGGCGCACAGCAATCGGTGGCCTGGCACCACGCACCGGTGGCATCAGGGTGCATTCACGACTGCAGGTCCGCGCGCGGTGGATCAACATGCGCGAGGAGCTCACGGTCTATGTCAACGGCAAGCCCTACGTGCTGCGCGAGGACGAGCGGCCCTTCAAGAACATGCAGGTGCGGGCCGCTCCGGCTCCCAGCTGTGCGCCTCCAGCCCTGTAGTGCGCCGCGCGGGCTGGCGCATGGCGCAGGGCGCCTGCGAGCGCTGGATGGGCATGGGCCTCGCAGCGAGGCGGCGGGCGCGGCTCGGGGCCGTGTTGGCCGGCCAGCAGCAGCGGACCGCGCGCCGGGCGTGCCGTGCGTGCTCACGCGCGCCGGCCGTGCCGCGCGCGCGCAGGAGTACAGCGGCATCGAGGCCAGCCGCCTGGAGCAGATGGAGGCGCGGCTCAAGGCGGACGTGCTGCGCGAGGCCGCGGCGGCCGGCGGCCGGCTGCTGGTCGCGCGCGAGCAGCCGCACAAGGGCGACCCGGACGGCGGCTCCGAGATCATCGACGTCTACGAGCCCATCGCGCGTGCGCCGCAGCGCCGCCGCCCCGGCGCCGTGTCTTCCGCTTCTCTGTCCTGCGGCTGGTACCCTGCGGACTCCCCGCTTCTGGTTTCAGTCCAACTATCCCCCCCTTGCTCTGCTCACGCATCAGTCCAGCTCTTTCTCAAGAGCGGCGTGCCTGTGGACCGTTGGTGCTCTGGCCCGCTCAGCCCGCCTGCCTACCGTGACGTGCAACAGCCGACGGAGCCGCCACGCGCGGCTCGCAGGGCCGGAGTCGGTGCGGACGCCGAGCGAGGTGTACCAGGCGCTCACGGAGGCCGGCTGGCGCGTGGACTACCTGCGCCTGCCCCAGGTTGCCCGCCCGCGCCCCACATTTGCATGACGGGGATGCAACAGGGTGCTGTGGCCTCCGCCTGCAGCCGCCCCAGGCTCCACCCAGGCGCTGGAGGGCGGCGCCTTTGGGCACAGCCTGCGCGGTGCCCTCTGAGCAGCTGGGGGCGCATGCGGGCCGGCCTTGAGCCCACACTGAGCCCCGGCGCAGCCTGGGCGGCGGAGGTTCTGCTGCGCCCTGGAGGAGGTGCTCGCAAGCGCGCCGCACCCGCCCAGGGCGCGCCGCACCCGCCCGCCGCGCGCCAAACGGGGGCCGGCTGCCGTGCGGCAGACGGACGGCGTGGCGCCGCGCGAGGCCGCGGTCGACGCGGTGTTCCAGGTCGTGCGCGCGGCGGCGCCGGCCGACCCCATCATCTTCAACTGCCAGATGGGCGCGGGCCGCACGACCACCGGCATGGTCATCGCCTGCCTCACGCGCACGTTCACGACCGGCGCGCCGCCCGGCCTCATGCGCGCTTTCATGACCGGCGCGGCGTCCTCCTGGCGCGCACGGGCGGCCGGCCTGCGCGTGCGCGCGCGTCCGGCGGCGCCGGCGGGCGGCGCGCCCGGCCGCCAGCCGGCTGCCCTCAGCGCAAGGAGGGGTTGCCGTGGGGCCCCGTGCTCGCCCGGCGCCGAGCAGCCACGCTCCGCTCGCCACGGCCGAATTGTCACACAGCTCGCTCGCAGGTAACGTGCAGCGACGGCTGCTGTTCGCAGGGGCTGCGCCGGGCTGCGAGGCTGCGCCTGGCCTGGCGGAACACGACCTTGCGTTTAACCATGTTACAGTGGCGCGCTGTGCCCCGGTGCATGCGCAAAGGCGCAGGTCGGCGCCCGCAGCGGCGCCCGGCGCCGAGGCCGCGCGCGCGCGTGCCGCAGGCACGGGCCGCGTGGAGCCGGAGGCCAGCCTGGCGGACGAGCTGGCGGGGCTGTCGCCGCGCAGCGCCGCGTCCGACGACGTGCCCGGCCGCTCGCCGCGCCGGTATGCTGATGAGGACGACGATGAGGTGCTCGCCGGCGCGGGCAGCGGCCTCGGCGCCAGCACGCCCAACACCGCGCGCGCCGGCGGCGGCAGCGGCGACGGCGCGACGCCCTTCGACGCGTCCCTGGTGCGGGCGTCAAGAGCGGCCCCGCCCTACTCCGCGCCCCTGACCACTTGAGCGTTGCGGACAAGGCTGCAGGTGACCCTGCACACCCGGTGCATACCCGCGGCAATGCCAAAGGCTCTGGCCTGGGGCATGTGTGTGCACTTGGTGGCATCATTGTGGTGCGAGCTGCTCGCCCCGCCAGCATGGCGGCTACCCAGCGTCACACGCCTGTGGTGAAGCCCCGGCGGCGAGCGGGGGGCCGCGGGCGCAGGCGCGCCGGGAGGCGGACGGCGAGGGCGACGCGCTGGAGGCGGCCGCGCTGCGCGAGGGCGAGTACGTGGGCGTGCGCCGCTTCACGCGCACGCTGGAGCGCGGCGGCGACGCCAAGGCACGGGCCACCCCGCAACTCCGCCGGCTGCAAGTTCGCGGCCACAAGTTGAGCAGCAGAACAATGACGCGGGACGCGCGCGCAGGCGGTGGTGGACGCGCTGGTGGACCGCTGCGGCGCGCTGCTGAACCTGCGCACCGAGATCCTGCTCTACCGGCGGCCGCGGCGCTCCTTCCGCTTCTACAGGCGCGCGCGGCCCAGCCGGGCAGCCCGGGCTGCCTCCCTGGCCATGTATCTGCGACGCCGGCCTGGCCCGTGCTTGCCGCACGCATGGCTATCATCATTTCTGCCATATACTGACGGGCCGCAGACCTCATAAGCTGTGCACACTGTGGTTCTGCTCCCAGTGCTGGCAGGCCGTGACGCCTAATCAAGAGGTGCAGTGGCACAGCGCCCCTGCTTGGCTGCTGCGCCTTGCCAGGTACGTGTTGCCGTTTGCGGGAAATCTTCATGGCCCACGCTAAGTGCAAGTGCGCCCGGTGGTCACGCGGCGCGCCTGCCGCGCCGACAGCGACGGCCCGCGCCGCGCAGGCCGGAGATCAACGTGCGGCACACCGCGTTCAAGCGCGGCACCGCGTACCTAGAACGCTACTGCATGCTGATCGTCTTCGCGGCGTACCTGGAGCGCAACCGGCAGTCCGGCCACGCGCTGTCCTTCCGGCAGTGGGTGGCCTCGCGCCCGGACATCATGTCGGCGCGGCCCCGCGCTCGGCGCGCGCGCCTCCTTTTCCCCCCCGGGTCGGCCTGCGCCTGCCGCGGCGGCCCCCGACGCCGGCGGCTGTGCGTGCGTGCGGGGCGAGGGGCGTGCCGCCCGGCGCGCGCGCCCGCTGCACACCGCAGCGCCCTGCACGTGTTTGCCGCTTGCAGACGCACCGCTGGCCCACTGCTACGGGTGCTGCTGTCTGGTTGCAGGCGGTGCCGCTGCCTGTCCTAATCGGCCGACGCACGGCGCTGCTGTGCTGCCTGCACCCCAATTAAGCACTCAGCACTCCTGGCACATGCTCAACCCCATGGGCACCCTGCTCTCAGTTCCCATGCACGGCGCGGATGCCGGTGATGCCCGCGGGCCCCGCGAGGTGGGTAAGCGGCAAGTGGCTGCCTGCGCTCGCGCATGGCGGTGTGCGGCGCCCGACCTGCTCCCGGGCGCGGCAGGCGCGCGAGGCGATTCACCAGAACCCGGCGGGCGCGCTGGCGCCGGTGCCCATGGCGCACCTACCGCACCTCTGGCTCGCCCTCGACCGCCAGACGAGCCGCGAGGTGCGCCCGCCCCGGGCGCCCTGCCGCTCCCAGCTCCTGGGTCGCCCTCGCGCGCGCAGGCGCGTGAGCGCGTCCACCCTGCGCGGCAGGGGCGGGATGCGCTCGGGCACGCCGTGTCACCAGGCAGCTCAGCTCGTCCACACGCACTCTTGGGGGGAGTGCACGTGCGCACAGCAGGGCCAATGCTTGGGCCAGGCAGGAGCCGCCCGATTGAATTGGAGCCTTCTCACAGAGCCTGGTGTTGGAGGCGCCACAGGAGCCTGACCCAGCCCGGCCGCAGGAGCTGGACCCAGCCCGGCCGCAGGAGCCTGGGCCACAGAGCCTGCCCTAAATATACCCTCTCCCCACAGGAACCTGACCCGTCCCGGCCGGCAGGTGACGTCGGACGAGCTGCGGCGCGTGCTCGGCAAGCGGCGCGGGTCCACGCTGTCGCGGCGCTCCATTCTGAAGAGCTACCAGCCGCCCACCAACCCGCGTCACAGTGCGTTCCAGGCGCGCGCGCCCCCATGGCCCGACGCCGGCCGCGGCCGCCGGCATGGGCGCCGGCGCGGCCTGGCGGGTCCTGCCTCAGGAGTGGCTGCGGCGTGCAGGGAGCGCCCGCCGCTCTGCAATCGTCGCCCGTGCGCGGCAGTGCCGCCGTCAGCCCTGCTACCAGGGCTGCAGGCGCCGGCGCTCAGAGCCGGCGGGCGCAGGCGCTGTGGCGGCGCTCCGCGCGCCGCCGACGCCTGCCGGGCGCCGGCGCGCGCCGACGGGCGCGCGCGCGCGCGCAGGTGGAGGGCGTGTCGGACGTGCGGCAGGCGCGCGGCCTGCCGGTGTACACCGTGGGCTCCTGCTCCGTGCAGGGCCTGCGCAACCTGCTGTCGCACGTGCGCCCACCTCCCTTCCCCGGCCCGCTCGGCGCCCAGGGCTGCAGGCACCTGCCAGCTCGTCCGGCTCGGTGAGCAGTCCGAGTGCCGAGCCCAGCGCATGGCTTCCAGCATGGCAAGGAGGCTGCTCGGTTGTAATGGGAGCAATTGAGAATGGGGAGCGCGGTCAGCAGCACTCTCACTTGAACAAGGGTGTGTGCCTTTCCAGCAATGCACACACGGCCACGTGCACTGTGAATTGGTGCGCGCATGCGTCTGGATCTGTAGTGGGCACACCCCGCTGCGCGTGTGGCCGCAGCTGGGCGCGCGGCCGGGCGGCCTGGTGACCGTGGTCGTCAGCGACGTGCGCGAGGAGCTGGTGGGCTACGTCAATGGGCAGCCCTACATGCGGCGCGAGCTGGAGATGCCCTCCGCCGCCCTGCACCACGCGGGCGCGCGGCCCGGCCCGCGCCGTCCTGTTGTGCGCCAGGCAACTGCACGGGCCCGGCGGGCGCTGCCTCTCCCGCCGCCCTGCGAGCCAAGCAGAGGCACTTGCGCAATGCTCTGCCGGGAGGGGAGGGTCGCCCACAGCGTATGCCGCGGCCTGCATACCGCGCGCGCATATGCGAGGCCGCGGCGCGCGCGCGCGCGCAGGCATCCAGGCGGTGAAGCTGGAGGAGCTGGAGCGGCGCCTGCGCAACAACATCGTGCACGAGGCGCTCGCCTGGGGCGGCCGCGTGCTGCTGCACCGCGAGGTGCCGCGCAGCCAGGCGTTCTCGCCGCTCGCATCGCCGACCGCCGCGGGCGCCGGCGCGGCCACGCCCGGCGCGGCGCGCGGCAGCGGCGCCGGCGCCGGCGGCGTTGGCGACAGCGAGCGCGCGTGGTCCGTGGACGATGCGGGGCTGGGGCCCGGGGTCGCCGAGGCCGGCGCCGCGGACAGCGAGGACGTCACGCGGCAGCAGGAGGACGAGTGCGTCGCCGCGTTCTGGGAGCCGACGGGTGCGCCGCGCGCCCTGCGGCTTGCAGCACGGTCGGCTGCCGTGTGCACCCGGGCAGCAACGCGGGCTCAGCCCTGCTGCGCCGCGCAGGTAGCGATGTGGGCGACATCGACGCGGGCCTAGCAACGCCGCTGGAGGTGTGGCAGGGCCTGGCGGCCGAGGGCTTCAACGTGGCGTACCGGCGGCTGCCGCTGTCGCGCGAGCGCACGCCCGAGGCGGCCGACCTAGACGTGCTCCATCGCCAGCTGCTCACGCAGCCCGACGGCGCGCGGCCCGAGCAGCCTCGCACCCTACCCTAACCCCGTCCCGGCATGCCTGCCCGGGGCGGGACGCTGACGCTGTCGTCTGTCGCATCCAGTGCGGCCATGCGGCGTGCTGGCGGGCGCCGCTGCTGTGTGCGAGAGGGCATTGCCACAGCCGCGGACCAGTGTTCGCCGCCGAGCGCTCGTGCCGGTACCTGCGGCCTGTGTCTGCAGCAGACGAGGCTTTGTGTCAGCCCCGAAGCAGAGCCTGACAGACGGCCGCCGGCCCTCCCGCGGCTGCCTGACGCCGGGGCGCCCGCGGCGCGGCAGACGGCACCGCGGCGCACCTGATCCTGTCGCGCACGGCCACCGGCAGCTCCGTGCGCTTCGCGGCCGCGTTCGCGTGCGCGTTCCTGGCGCGCGAGGGCGCGGGCCAGGCGCCGCTGGCGACCGCCGCGGTGTCGCCGCACGCGCACCCCGGCCCCAGGGCCGTGCCCGCGGCGCGCTGCCTGTCGGAGGCGCTGGCGCTGTCGCACCGCGACGGCGGCGGCGCGGCCGGCCCGCCGGCGCCCGCGCCCGCCCTGGCCACGAGCGGCAGCGGCAGCGTGCCGCCGCCCAAGCGGCCGCGCGGCGAGCCCGTCGGTTGCGCGGGCGGCGACCCCGCGCTCACGCCCGTCGTGCAGCTGTGCGCCCCCCGCCGAGCTCCGAATGCGCGGCAGAGGTCCGGCCGGGGTGCATGCAGCCTAGGATCTTGATATGGTATGTGTAATTTGAGGCCGCCGATACGCCACTGCCGCTAGGCGCGCCCCACGCCCGCGCGCGTGCACCCTGGCCGAAACGGCAGGCGCGCTGAGGGCGCGCGTCCCCGCCAGGTCGGCGTCGCTGCTGGGCGAGTACCGCGGCATCATGAACCTGTGCCGCGTGCTGCCGGCCGGCACGGGCGCCAAGCTGCTGGTGGACGAGGCGGTGGACCGCTGCGCGCGCGTGGGTAACCTGCGCGACGACATCCTGCGCTGCAAGCGCGCCGCCGAGGCGGCCGCCGGCCCCGGCGCCGGCGGCCGCCTGGCCGGCCAGGGCTTCAGCGCGGCCGCCGCCGCGCGCCGCCTCGGCCTGCACTACCTGCGCCGCTACTTCTACCTCATCGCCTTCTTCGCGTGCATGGGCGGCGGCGCGCCGCCGCGCAGCTTCGCGCGCTGGATGGCCGAGCGCAGCGAGCTCAAGCACCTGCTGTCCACGCTGTCGTTCGAGCCGGCCATCTGAGGCGCGCCGCCCGCCCGCCGGCTGAGCGTTCGCCCGCCGGCGGGCCCTTCGAAGCCTGCCGCGTCATGGCAGGCCTGGCAGGCCCACGCGCGCGTGCGCGCTGCGCGGCCGCGGGGGCGGCGTCCGAGTGAGCATCTGCTGCCCGTTAAAGTTGTCGAGCCTGACCACCCGCGGCCCATGTATGTCGTGTCATGCTCCATGTGGTGCGTGGCTGGGGGCGAGCGGTGCATGGCTGGGGGCGAGCATGCATGCCGCTGTGAGGTGGAGGGCCTGCTGCCCACGCTTGCACCCCTCAGGCCCCTCGCCCCGCCCGGGGTCCGCGCCAGCAACCCAGCTAGCACTCCTGGTTGCGGTACATCCGTCGATGCTAGAATGCGCTCAAGTTTAGGGGCCGGGAGCGGCGGGCGCCAGGCGCCTGCCCCCGGTGGCCCCGCCGGTGCACCGACCGGCTGAGGGCAGCGCACTTGGGGAGCGCCTGCTCAGGTGCAGGCATGAGTCTACGGCGCAATGCCTCCGTAACCCACTTACCCGTGTCCTGACATACGCCCATGTTCCCTGGTGGCCTCCTTTTTGCAGAGGCAATTTTATATATAAATGCAGGGTACCCCTGTGTTCTGGTCAGCTCGCACTGTCCGCATGGTGAGTTGAGGCATGTCGCGCGTGTCTCTTGTGTGTACGGCATTTGCAGTCTCCTGTTCATAGAGAACTGATCGAACTAGGCCTTAACTTTTGGACTGAGGCCCCAGGCCACTTCTGCCATGGTGCGTATGCCCTCTGTCCTACGGACATGTGCTGATTAATATCACGCAAAGGTTCTCAGTATTGACATGCTTGAACGGTGCAGGATCTTAGACGAGCATTTGAGAGACGTTTGAGAACAGTGGCAGGCCGTGGATGCCCATGCAGCAGTATGTGCACATGAGGCGACGCTTGCATGCCATACCTTTTTACACCAAACGCAAGCAACATACACTGCAACATGACAAGCAGGTGTCCCTTGCTGCCTGCCTACAAGGTCCAAAAGTGCAGTAGGCTACACACCAGGGACATCGCAGGGAAGCCTGCCTATCAATGTTTGGTTCAATGACCACTACTCAGCCGTTTAGCCCGCGTCCTAGCCTGCAAAAGTTTTCGAGCCCGATCTGGTAGGACACATGGGCCACGAGCTCAACGCGCAACAGCAGGAGCCAGTGCCTGAAAAGCTGCGCACGCCACGCTCACCTGTGCAGCTGATCAAACGTGCATCTGACGCCACGAGGAGCTCGGCACCAACCCATGCGACCCGTGCAAGCGCGCCCGGCTGCTACACATAGATGTCCTGGTCCGCGCCCGCGCCGTACATGTGCCGCCCCGGGCTGCCTCCGTCAGTGGCCTCCCGCAGGGCCTCCTCCGCCTGCTTCAAGCCGCGCAGCTCCTCGCGCGCCTGCCTGCGGCAGGCCAGCGCGGGCTGTCACGACCATGAGCGCAGGCTGCATGCGGGCGCCCTGCCGCGCACGCGCTCCAGAGGCGGTCGAGACCCACTGCGTTTGGCAAAACGCTGGCCTGGCCTCAGTGCAAGCCGGAGCTTGCAGAGCATGGCAGAGCCGCTTACGCGCAGCAGACGCATGCGGTGGCCGCAAGGGGCGTGCTTGCTGGATATCTGCATTTCACCTGGGGTGCCGCTGCCGAGTCTGACTGCGGCCCATGTCCTGTGCACCAGCACTACCAGGACCTCCCCCGAGGCACCAGCAGGATCCCCGGCAAGCACACTCAACGTTGGCTCCAGGCCGTGCCTTAACGCCGCTGAGACCACCCCAGCGCAGCCGGCGGGGCCCCTGGCGTGCGCACCTGCGTCGCTTGCCAAGCTGGGCACCAGCACCGTCCCCACAGGCAGCAGGCGGGTCCCCCGGCGGGTCTATATTAGGCTATATGTCATGGTATGGCGGGGCCGCGCTTGTTGTTCGGCTCCAGGCTGAGCACGTGCTGGTAGTCGCGGCGCGCGCCGGCCAGGTCCAGGCGCCCGCGGCGCGCAGTGCCGCGGCGCAGCAGCGTCTTGGGGTTCAGCTCCAGCGCGAGCGCGCGGTCGCAGTCCGCCTCGGCCTCCTCAAAGCGCAGCACCTGGCCCGGCGGCGCGCGTCACAGCTCCGCGCCAAGGCCAGCGCCCCGCCGACCGCCTGCCTGTGTATTCCTTGGTTTGCGGCTTGCGCTCCGCAGCCTATGGCTGTGACGCCGCCAGGCCCCCTCCAGCACGGCACACCGCACCGGCAGGAATTGGATCCCCTGCCATAAATCGCTGTCACCCTGCAGCCGCAGCGTGCCGCAGAGCAGCACGCTTCACGCGTCAGGCATTCCGCTGCAAGCAGCTGCCTAAATGCTGCCTGTGCGCACCTTGAGGTAGCACAGCGCGCGGTTGGAGAAGTACACCGCGCAGGCCGGATCGGCGGCCGCAGCGCGCGTGTACGCCTGCGAGCAGCAAGCGCCGCCCAGTTTTGCAGCCAGGCAACGGGTGGGGCGGGGCCGGCGCGGGGTGCAAGTGTGTCACGGCCCCGTTGCAGAGCAGGCTCCATCGGGCGGTGCAGCTTGAGCACAGACGCACAATTTTGGCAATTGCAGACACGCAAGAGGCAAACCCCCAGGAGGACCACGCAGGCCCTTGCCACAGTTCCACGCCGCCTCGCACCTCGGCGGCGGCCTCAAAGTCGCCCGCCGCGACGGCTGCGTTGCCCTCCAGCTTTGCGGCCTCCGCCGCCTCGCGCGCGCGCTCGCCCTTGCCCGCCGCCGGCCCCTTGCCTGCGCCGCGTTCGTCGGGCTGCATGACTGTCTGTCGGGCGTCTGGATGTCTGAACGAGGGCGGGCCCGGTCCGGCCCGCCTCCTCACCCAGCACCGACGCAGCCGGGCTCGCCCAAGCAGGCCCGCGCGGTCCGTGCGTCGCCGCGCACATGTCCTGCAGGCCGAGGGGCGCGCCTGGCCTGCCGCCCCGGCCGGCAGGGCCGGCGTGTCCGTTTGCATGCGCCGCCGCTCGCCCCGCAGCGCTACCGGAAGGCCCCGCGACGCCGTCGCCGCCGCCCTCGTCCGCGCCGCGCCGCGCGTCGGCTGCCGGCGCGTCCGCGCCGCCCGCGGCCGCCGCGGCGGCCGCCAGCGCGCTGGCGGCCTCAGCCACCAGTGGGCCCAGGCCCTCGGCCACGGCGAGCAGGCGCAGGTCGCTCTTGGCCATGCCGATGAGCGCAATGCCCGCCGGCGGCCGGCCCGGCAGCGGCACGGGGATGCACACCTGCACGCGTCCAGCCTCAGTTACATCGCACGAATGCGCCAGTTCCCTGGAGGCGCCCAGGAGGCTCCCGCGCCGCCCGCTGCGCTGAGCAGCGCAGGCGGCGGCGGCAGCCCCAGGCTGCCTCACCAAGACTGCCGCCACCAGCCTCGCCTCATGACCCGCTTGTCGCTCCCCTGGACCAGGCTCGGAAAGCCGCCTGCCCCGCCTGGCGCACCTGCGGCACGCCCGCCAGCGCGGCGAGCGCGGATAGCTGCAGCGCGCCGCGCTCCCAGTCCGCGGCGGCGTCCGGCTCGGCGGCGGCGCCGCGGCCGCGCGCGCGCTCCGGCGGCGGGCCCGGCAGCGCGGGCAGCAGCAGCACATTGCCGGAGCGGCAGATGTCGCGCATGCCCGCGGCCGCCTGCGCCATCGCCTCGCGCGCCGCGTCCACCTCCTCGTCTGGCACCTGTGCGCGCGCGCGCGCGCGCTCTGCGCTCCCAGCAACGCCCCCCATGCAGATCCCACCGCACCTTGAATCAGCGGATGACCTCAAGTCATTTGCAGGCACAGACGCGGCACACAGAGGGCCACTGGGCGCCCGTCGGTTTTGCCCAGTGCTGAAGCACCCAGGCTGCCGCGGCGGCCTCAGCGCGCGCGCCGCAGCGCTTCAGCAGCCTGAGCGGCCATGGCAGGAGCCGCACGAGGCACGGGAGCAGGAGGGGGCGCGCCTCGGCCGCCTGCTGCAGCTGGCGCAGCACCTCGGGCGACGTGTCCTCGGGCGTCAGCAGGCGGTGCCCGTGCGCCTGCAGGAACGCGGCGGCCGCGGCTGCGGCCGCCGCGCGCCGCAGGCCCTCCAGCACGTCGCCCTCCTCGCCCTCGCCCTGGCGCGCCGGGCGCGGTCACGGCATGCTGCCGCGCCCAGAGCTGCGCTCGCCGCGCGCCGGCGCCCGCCCTGGCTCGTGCCCGGCACGGATGACAGGCCGGAACACGCAGAGCGCCACTGGGCGTGCGCTGGAGACGGCCGGAGCGAGTCGGTGGGCGTGCTCTAAAATGCCAGGGAGCGCGGCGAGGCGGAACAGCCTGCCCCCGACCAGCACAGGAGCATGCATGGCGCGGTCGGCTGCCGGC
>JAABUV010000438.1_pt1 | contig 62813 bp, 53 predicted proteins | sample 5559971 | NCBI WGS metagenome assembly JAABUV01 (sample SAMN10711881, study PRJNA513362) | rock metagenome | isolation source: Antarctica rocks | place: Antarctica: Victoria Land, Knobhead nord | collected 2015-12-19 | reverse complement strand
TCACCTCCCGCAACTCGGCAAGCGAGAAAGCCTCCAGCGATGCTGCGTCCGGCAACGACATGCCGGCTGTGAATCACGCCAGCGCTCTCAGCGCAACCACCTCGCCCGGGAATCTGCCCCGGTTACTCAGCGTCGTGTCCAAGCCACTGGCCTTGATGGCTTCGATCTGGTTGTAGCGCGATGCTGTCTCAGAGGTGTGGGCGCGTGCAGTCGCGAGCTGCGTGCTGAGATCGCCGAGTTGCTGATCGTTCATCAAGCCCTTGTCGGTGTCGACGATGCTGTATTTCGCCCGGTAGTCCTGCACCGCCTGATCGGCCGCAATCGATTGGTCCCGCAATTCCTTCAAGCGGTCCTGCAGCCAGCCGCCGGCACGCCGGGTGGTATCGTACTTCGCATCCAACTGCTCGTCGATGAAAGCCGTCGTCAAGCCGTTCGCCAGGACGGACGACCGGCCCGCGTTGGGCGTTCGCACGTTCAACTCGATGATGTCGCTCAGCCCGATGCGCCGTACGGTCGTCATCCTCGCCAGGATTTCGACCGCTGCGGAATCGTGGTCGTCGGCCGATGCGACCCGGGCGGTCGGGTGAAGGGTGTCGAGGACCAGCGAAATCACGCCCAAAATCTGTTGTGAGAGGCTGTGCCCCCACGACATGAACTCACGATCGTCGGCCAAGTGCATCGAGTGGACCACGCGGCGAGCGATGCCTTCCGACTTCAATACCTCCACCTGGCTTTCGACGATCGCGCTGTCCATCGAGGCGTCGCCTGGCGAATTCTGCTGCTGCTTGAACAAGTCGCCACGGCGAGTATCGATGAGGATGCTCGTCACGGCCGTGAATTGCGCGGTCGCACTCACGTAATAGGCAATGCCGACCGCGAGGAACACCAACGTGCTCGCCGCGATGGTCGTCCAGCGTCGCCGAAGAAACGAGAGCATTGCCGGCAGCCAGTGAAACGGCGCTGGCTCGGTTGTTCCATTCGGCCAATCCGGGTACTCGGGCCGACCGGTAAAATTCATCGCTGCTGCCTCGCTCGTGAGCCGTCAAGTTTCAAGCCACGTATTATATCATATGACGTAAAAACCCTTAGCGCTTAATTCATCGAAGCCGGGCCGAGCAGGTAGCGAACGGCCTCGGAGAAACACGCCTCGCCTGAAAAATGGCAGCGGGCGACAGCGAGCGCCGCTTCGCCTTGCCTCGCCCGGAGTGTCGGATCGCGCAGCAGACGCACGACCGCTGCGGCAAAGGCCGGCGCATCGTCGGCGACGATGACGGCGCCGCTCGTCTCCCCCTCGACGCCCTGCAGCGTGACGGAGGTCGCCACGATCGCCTTGCCATGCCCAAGCGCCTCGATCAGCTTGATTTTCAATCCTGACCCAGCCCGCAGGGGACAGATCACCACCGCGGCTGCCCGATACAGCGGCGCTAGATCTCCGACCCGGCCCAGCAACTCAACGCCGTGCAGCGACTGCGGAAAGGCTTGCAGGACACTGCCCGCCACCCGCACCCGGACATCGGGTTGTGCGAGTTGAATGGTCGGCAGTATTTCGCCCACGAACCATCGCAGCGCGTCCACGTTCGGCGCGGTGTTGCTGGCTACGAACAGCACATCGGCGCCCTCGCCAGGTTGGGCCGCCGCGCCGGCCTCGGCAGGCATCGGCGCCACGATGACCCGCCGCCCGGGGAGGTGCGAGCGCACCAGCTCGGCTTCGGCAGACTGGATCGCGATCACCGCGCCGGCCCGGGCAAGTATGGCGATCTCGGTGGCGACATCGATCGAGGCGACGCTGTCGACGGCCGCCACCAGCTTGAACTGGGCGGCCCGGCTCGAGAACATGTCGTGCATCACCACCGCCGACGCCGCGCCCACGCGAAGCGCATAAGGGATTGCCGCCGTCAGGAAGGCGTAATCGGCCAGGATGGCGTCGGCCTGGGCAGGAGCGTGCCGCGCGACGAACAGGCTGTCCTGCGCCGTCCAATCCGCGGCGATCGCGTAGGGCGCCGCCGCGACCCGGTTGCCCTGGCTGAGCCCGGCGCGGGCGAGCAGGCGGTCCGCGACCGTCAGAGCTGCGCGCCACATGACGCTTGGATCGAGCGCGAAGATGACGCCGCCGACCCTCACCCCGCCGCGGATGACGATGGAGTCGAATACCGCCATCTCCGGCTGAAGGCGCAGCAGCGGCCAGCGCCCGAACGTCCCCGGCGAGGGGCAGAGCAGGTGCACCCGCGCGCCCGCCGCCCGGAGCGCCCCGCACAGGCTGAGCAGGTAGGCCGAGCTGCCGTTGGTGGCGCCGACGATGCGTTGCCGCGAGATGACGCAAACGCTCCGCTCCGCGACGGACCGGCGCGCGCCCTGCGGATGGGCAACCCGGCGCAGCCGCTGCAGCACCGGACCGGCCAGCACTCCCAGCGTTCCCGGCCGACGCGCCACTGCCCGCGCCGCATCGCCCCATCGCCTGGCCTTGATGGCCGCCACGAGCGCCTGCTGCGCGGTCGCGGCATCGATCGTAGCGCTCCGGAACGCGATGGCCTGCAACACATCCGCCTCCGACCGGGGCACGGTGGCCCGGAACGCGTCGCTGTTCGCCGCCATCGCCGACAGCGCGGCCGCCCCGAGCCGGTGCGAAACGGACGCAGGATGCTTGCGGTAGAAATAGGTGATGTGCGGGAACGCCAGGAACGCGTAGCCGGCCAGGAGCAGCCGCGCCACGAAGTCGTAGTCCTCGGCCGTGCGAAGGCTCGGATCGTACCGGATCGCGGTTGCCTGCAGCATCGTCGCGCGGAAGATCGGCTTGAGGTAGCCGAGCGGCATGCCGCCCGCCCGCAGCGCGTTCGAGCGGACATACTCGGCCAGCCCGGTCCGCACCGACCGGGCGTGCGCTGGACACGGCTGCAGCAGCCGCGGCGGCCGGGCCCGGTCGTCGTCGAAGATCAGCAAGCTGTCGGCCGCGATGTCGGCCCCGCCTGCCTCCGCCGCGGCGACGAGGAGGGACAGGCGTTCCGGATGGAGCAGGTCGTCGTTGTCGACGACCGCCACCCAGCGCCCCCGCGCCGCCGCGAGGCCGCGGTTGCGCGCGCCGGCCGGGCCGGTGTTGACGTCCGATCGCAGCAGCCGGATGCGGGGGTCGCGCCGGGCAAGCGCTGCGACCAGGTCAGCGCTGCCGTCGCGGGACGCGTCGTCGACGACGATCAGCTCGAAGTCGGCCAGGGTCTGGGCAAGCACGCTCGCGACCGCCGCTTCGATGAAGCGGCGTCCATCGTAGTTCGGCATGATGACGCTGATCTCGGGCACTGGGCGTCCTGGTCCGGGCCGACGCCTAGCCGCTGATGTGATATGGGTTGAGGATGCCCAAGGTGCCGGCGACCGGCAGAACCAAGTTGATGAACTTGGCCAGGTTGGCGGCTGGCGCGTCGGCGACGAAGATCACGTCCTCGTTGTGCATCGGGATCCGGTTCACGAGGAAATACGTGTCCGCCTTGGAGAAATCGGCCAGGAAGACGGTCGGCACCTGGGCCGGCAGGTCCGCCGGCGCGTTGGGGCCGAGCAGCGACACGATCGTCTCACGCGGGACCATGCGATACAGGAACACGGCCTGGGTGTTCGCCCGGTCGTCCTGCAAGCCGCCGCCCTTCGCGATCGCCTCGTTCAGCGTCAGCTTCGTGTCCTCGAACGGGATGCGCCGGTTGAGCGCGGTCAGCGACTGGGTTTGGCCGATGGCGCCGAGGGCGAGGTAGAAGCGCTGCTTGTGGCTGACGATCACGTCGTCGCCGGGCTGCAGCTCCACGTTCTGGGACGGGGTCTCGGCGATCTCGGACAGCATGGCGTGGTCGGTGAGGCCGTGGCGCTGGATGGTGACCATGCTCTCGTAGGCGGGGAACTTGGAGCCGCCGGCGCGGGTGACGGCGCCCAGCACGCGGTCGCCGCCGCCATCCAGCGCGAACCGCGACGCGTTCGTGACATCGCCGAGGACGTTGACGATGTTGGCGTGCTGCTCGATCAGGCTGACGACCGCCTGCGGTTCCAGCGCGCGGTTGGCGAGCTTGCTTTCGATCGCCTTCTGCAACTGGATCGGGGTAAGGCCGGCGGCGCGGATACGGCCGCCGAACGGGACGGAGATGTTGCCCGCCTGGTCGATCTGCTGGGTCGGGATTTGCACGAAGTTGCCGGGCCGGGCGCCGGCGTCCTGCGGGATGAACAGGCCGCCGCTGGCCGACTCGAAGATGGTGACGCTGAGCACGTCGCCGATGCCCAGGCGGTTCTGCGCAGCCCGGCCGCCCGCGCGAAGCTCGCTGAACAGCGAGGGTTTGTCTTCCGTCTCGAGGCGGTTCACGACCGATGGGCTGAGGCTGATCAGGGCGTAGGACACCCGGTTGCCGGGGCTGATATCCTGGACCCGGACCTCTGCCATCGCGAGCACGGTGCTCTGGCGCGCGCCGCTCTGCGGTAGGAACAGGCCGCTGCAACCAGCCGTCAGCAGCGCCAGCGCCGCGGTGAACGCCAGCTTCCAGACCGGCCACGTTCCCACAGGCACACGCTCGTCACGCAGCATGGCGGCTGTCGTCGGAAGCGCTTCCGCCGATGGACCAAGGCATTCGTCATCTCCGGAAAACCGTTACGACGGTGTTATACATCAAATGATAATGTACTGCGAGCGCCATGGCACTGCCTGCCGCAGGAGGACATTACGTTTACGCCACAAACAGCCGTGGCCTCTCGATGTCAGCGCGCGCGTTCCAGCCAGCTTGGGAGGGAGACGGCGATCGCTCCGCCGCCGCAGGTCAGCGCGGCATCCAAGGCGTCCAGCCGCAGCAGCGCCAACCCGACCTCGACCTGGTGCGACCGCAGCACGCCCACCTCCACCCCGGACGCCAGGACCGGCGTTCCCGCCGCCGGCAGGTCGGATGCGGCGTGAACCGGCACGAGCCGGCGCTTCAGCAGGCCGCGGTAGCGCGTCCGGGCGGTCAGTTCCTGTCCCATGTAGCAGCCCTTGGTCCAGGAAATGCCGTTGAGCTCGGCAAAGCCCGCTTCCAGCAGGATGCTTTTCTCCGCTTCCAGGTCGCGGCTGCCATCGGGCAACCCGAGCTCGATACGGTGGCGGTCGTACTCGGCCGCGTCGGCGGTCGCATCGAGCGGCGTGGAGGACAACAGCCGCCACCCAGCCCCGGGCAGGCGTGGGTCGGGAGCGGCGAAGGCAGCGTCCGGGGGCGCTCCTGCCCAGGCGGCGTACACCGCGAGGCTGACAGGCGCGATCTCCACCTTGGCACGCAGGCGATAGCGGCCCAGGCGGCGCGCAATGTCCGCGGCTTGCCCAGCTTCGCAGTCCAGCAGCACGGCCCGGTCGCTGCCGAACATGAAGAAGTCGGCGAGCCACTTGCCCTGCGGGGTCAGCAGCGCCGCCCACACCGCGATGCCGGGCGCCACCGCCGCTACGTCGTTGGACACCAGGCCCTGGAGGAACGAGACCCGGTCCGCTCCGGACACCTCGACCACTGCCCGCCCGGCCAGCCGCACCAATTTCGTCATGCCCGGCTGAGTAGGCCCGCCGCGCCGCCGCCGCAACTGGCGAACACGCCCCGGGGCTGATAGAGGGACGCGCCCATGCGCATCCTGTTCATCTCGGCGACGCGGATCGGCGACGCCGTTCTCTCGACGGGGCTGCTGGACACCTTGCTGCGCCGCCATCCCGACGCCCGGGTCACGATCGCCTGCGGTCCGGTCGCCGAGGGCATCTTCAGCCGCATGCCGCGGCTGGAGCGCATCCTGGTCATCCGGAAACGCCGTTTCGACGCGCATTGGCTGACGCTGTGGGGACAGGCCGCGACGACGGCCTGGGACCTGGCCGTCGATCTGCGCGGGTCGGCCCTGACATTCGTGCTGCCGGTCCGCCGCCGCGCGATCATGCGCGGCGGCCGCCGGCCCGGCCACCGGCTGACGCACCTGGCGGGAACGCTTGGGCTGTCGCCCCCGCCCCTGCCGGTCGCTTGGACAGACGCCAGCGACCGGGAGATGGCGGCGCGGCTGCTGCCGGACGGTGCCCCGATCATCGGTCTCGGCCCGACGGCGAACTGGAGCGGCAAAATCTGGCCGCCCGACCGGTTCGTGGCGGTGTTCGAAGCGCTGCGGGCCGGCCCGCTCCCAGGCGCACGCGCCGCCGTGTTCGCCGGGCCAGGCGATGGCGAGCGTGCGCTCGCGGCCCCGGTCCTGGCGGCCTTGCCGGATGCGATCGACCTCGCAGGCCGGCTTACCCTTCCACAAGCCTCGGCCTGCCTGGCGCGGACCCGCCTGTTCATCGGCAACGATTCCGGCTTGATGCACATGGCGGCCGCGGCCGGCGCGCCGACCCTGGGGCTGTTCGGCCCCACCCCGGCCAGCGAATACGCCCCGGCGGGACGGCACGCGTCCGCGGTGCTGGCGGAGGGGCCGCCGGGGGCCGCGCCGATGGAGGCGCTCTCGGTGCCGGCCGCCCTGCAAGCGGCGCTGCGGCTGGTCGAGGCATGAGGGTCGCGCAAATCATGGCCGGCGCGCCCGTCGGCGGGGCCGAGTTGTTCTTCGAACGGCTGTGCGTGGCGTTGCACGACGCCGGCGACGACGTGCTGCCGGTGATCCGCGCCGAAGCGCCCCGCGCCGCCCGGCTCGCCGCCGCCGGGCTGCCAGTGGAGCAACTCGCGTTCGGCGGCGCCCTGGACCTCGCGACCCGGCGGCGGCTGCGGAACTCGGTGCGCCGGTTCGCCCCCCGCGTCGCCGTCACTTGGATGAACCGCGCCGCACGGTTCGCGCCCGTGGGGGACTGGGCACTGGTAGGCCGGCTCGGCGGGTTCTACGATCTCGGCTACTATCGGCGCTGCGACCACCTGATCGGCAACACGCGCGGCATCGTCGGCTACATCCGTCAGCAGGGCTGGCCGGCGGACCGGGTGCATCACCTGCCGAATTTCGCCCCCGACCTCGCTGGCACGCACGCGACGCGGCCGGAGCTGCCATCCGGCGCGAAACTCGTCCTGGCCCTGGGCCGGCTGCATGCCAACAAAGGCTTCGACGTGCTCATCCGCGCCGTCGCCAAACTGCCGGGGGTTCACGCCCTGATCGCGGGGGACGGGCCGGAGCGCGACGCCTTGACGGCGCTCGCCCGCGGCGAGGGCGTGGCCGACCGGGTCCATCTGCCCGGCTGGGTGCAGGACCCGTCCGGGCTGCTCGCGGCCTGCGACGCGCTCGCCTGCCCATCGCGCCTCGAACCGCTGGGCAACGTCGTGCTCGATGGGTGGTCCGCCAGCCGCCCCGTGGTGGCGGCCGCCGCCGCCGGGCCGCTGGAACTGATCACTCCCGGGGAAGACGGGCTGCTCGTCCCCTGCGACGACCCGGCGGCGCTCGCCCAAAGCTTGGCGCTGGTCCTGGACAACGCGCCGCTCGCCGCCCGGCTCGCCGCGTCCGGGCGGGCGCGCTACGACGCGGATTTCGCAACCCAACCCGTGCTGGCCCGCTGGCGCGCCTTCCTGGCCACCGTGGAGAAAGCCTGATGTGCGGCATCGCCGGCCTGACGATGGAACCCGGCGCGCCGCCGCCCGGGTCGACCGTGCTCTCGGCGCTGTCGGAGGCGCTGCAGCACCGCGGCCCCGAAGGCACCGGCCACAGCGTCGTCGGGCGCACCGCGCTGGTCCATACCCGCCTGGCGATCATCGACCTGCCCGGCGGCGACCAGCCGCTGTTCGCCGGCCCGGCGGCGCTGGTGGGCAACGCCGAGGTCTATAACTACCGCGAGCTGACCGCCGGCCTGTCCAGCACGTCGTTCGCCACCCGCAGCGACTGCGAGCCGCCGCTGCACCTTTGGCGTCGCGACGGGAGCGCCTACGCGGGCGCGCTGCGGGGCATGTTCGCCCTCGCCATCCATGACCGCGCCGCCCACAGCCTGACGCTCACGCGCGACCCGTTCGGCATCAAGCCGCTGTACACCGCCCAAATCCCCGGCGGGCTGGCGTTCGCGTCCGAACCGCAGGCGCTACTCGCGGCCGGGCTGGTGCGGCGCGGCCTCCGCCCCGGCGCGCGCGACGAGCTGCTGCAGATGCAGTTCACGACGGGGGCCGACACTATCTTCCCGGGCATCCAGCGCGTGCTTCCCGGCGAGACGCTACGGGCGGTGGACGGGCACATCGTCGACCGACAGCGCGTCCCAGCCCTGCCGGAAGGGGGGCCGGAGGAGATCGACGAGGGCACCGCCGTCGCGCGCCTGGACCGCGCGCTGGAGCAGAGCGTCGAGTTCCACCAGCGCAGCGACGTGCCTTACGGGATGTTCCTCTCGGGCGGGGTCGACAGCGCGGCTATCCTAGCCATGATGGCGCGGCTCAACGCCGGCGGCGTGCTGGCCTTCACCGCGGGCTTCGACGTGCCGGGCGCGGCCGACGAGCGCGCGCACGCGGCCGTGGTCGCCCGGGCCGCCGGCGCCCGGCACGAGACGATCGAGGTGACGGAGGCGATGGTCTGGCGTCACCTGCCGCAGATCGTGGCCGCCATGGACGACCCGGCCGCCGACTACGCCGTCATCCCGAGCTGGTTCCTGGCGCGCCGGGCGAAGCAGGACGTGAAGGTGGTGCTGTGCGGCGAGGGCGGCGACGAGCTGTTCGCCGGCTACGGCCGCTACCGGGCCGCCATGCGTCCGTGGTGGCGGGGCGGCCGCGTCATGCGCGCCCGCGGCACGTTCGACCGGCTGGACGTGCTCCGGGCCGTGCCCACCGGCTGGCGCGATGGCATTGCCGCAGCCGAGGCTCGCGCGAGCGGCGGCGGGCGCACCCGGCTGGCGCTGGCCCAGGCAACCGACGTCGCGGACTGGCTGCCGCACGACCTGCTGCTGAAGCTCGACCGCTGCCTGATGGCGCATGCGGTGGAGGGGCGGACGCCGCTGCTCGACCCTGGCGTGGCCGCGGCGTCGTTCCGGCTGCCGGACGGGCTGAAAGTGCGCGGCGGGCGCGGCAAGTACCTGCTGCGCCGCTGGCTCGCGGACCATCTGCCGGCGGCCAACCCATTCGCGCCCAAGCAGGGCTTCACCGTCCCGATCGCCGCCTGGATCGCCGGCCAGGGCGCGCGCCTGGGGCCGTTGGTCGCGGCGCAGCCGGGCGTGGCGGAGATCGCGGCACCTGACAAGATCACGTCCTTGTTCCGCCACGCCGAGGGCCGTCACGAAGGGTTCGCGGCCTGGACGCTGCTGTTCTATGCCTTGTGGCACAGGGCGCACATCGAGGCGCGCCCGGTGGACGGCGACGTGTTCGAGGTTCTGGGGAGCTAGCTCATGCACTACGACCTGCTCATCCGCGGCGGCGACTGCGTGCTGCCCTGGGGCGAGGCGCGCATCGACATCGGCGTGCGCGACGGACGGATCGCCGCACTCGGGGCGCCTGTGGGCGCGACCGCGGACGAGGTGATCGACGCGGTCGGCCTGCACGTGCTGCCCGGCCTGATCGACCCGCACGTGCACCTCCGCGATCCCGGCGATCCGGCGGTCGAGACGATCCCCACCGGCACCCGCGCCGCCGTGCTGGGCGGGCTGACGGCGGTGTTCGACATGCCGAACACCACGCCCGCCATCACCGACGCCGGGCGGGTCGCGTGGAAACAGGGCTACGCCGGGTCGAACAGCTACTGCGACATCGGCCTGTATGTCGGCGGCACCAAGACCAACACGGGCGCGTTGCCGGAGCTGGAGACGCTGCCCGGCGTGTGCGCGGTCAAGGTGTTCGCCGGCAGCTCCACCGGGACCCTGATGGTCGAGGACGACGAGAGCCTGGAACGGGTGATGCGCGCTGGCCGCCGCCGCATCGCCTACCACAGCGAGGACGAGTTCCGCCTGCAGGCCCGGCGCGGTTTGTTCAAGTCGGGCGACCCGTACTCCAGCCATATGGAATGGCGCGACGAGGAATGCGCCTTCCTGGGCACGCGCCGGCTGATGGCGTTGGCCCGTAAAACCGGGCGGCCCGCGCACATCCTGCACGTCTCGACCGCGCAGGAGTTGGAGTACTTGCAGGGCTACCGCGACATCGCGACGGTCGAGGTGCTGGTCAACCACCTGACGCAGTGGGCGCCGGACGTGTACGACCGCCTGGGCGGGTTCGGCGTGATGAACCCGCCCATCCGCGGCCGGGCGCACTACGAGGCGGCATGGGCGGCGGTGCGGGACGGCACGGTCAACACTATCGGGTCCGACCACGCCCCGCACCCGCGCGCGGCCAAGCACAAGCCGTGGCCGGAGGTTCCGGCCGGGCTGACAGGCGTGCAGACGCTCGTGCCGGTCATGCTGGACCATGTGAACGCCGGCCGGCTGACGCTCGGCCGGCTGGTGGATCTCATGTGCGCTGGCCCGGCGCGGGTGTATGGCGCGGTCGGCAAGGGACGGCTGGCCGCCGGCTACGACGCCGACTTCACCCTGGTCGACCTGCGGCGGCAGCGCACGATCGAGGAGAGCTGGATCGCCTCGCCCTGCGGCTGGACGCCGTTCGCCGGCATGTCCGTCACTGGCTGGCCGGTCGCGACAATCGTGCGCGGGCAGGCCGTGATGCGCGAGGACGAGGTGCTGGGACCGCCACGCGGTCGGCTGATGGATTTCCGCAGTTGACGGCTTAGTACAGGCCAAGCGACTTCGGCCAGCGGGCGGTGCGGTTGCTTTCCTGCGCCGCGGTCAACGCCGGTCCATCGGCGATCGAGCGCGGCAGCAGCACGAAGCGCTCCGGGTCGGACCAGCATGTCACGTCGGCCAGGGTGCGCGTGCAGAACGGGGCCGGGCCGTAGGGCGGCTCCAGCGGGGCGCAGTAGGTTTGCCGCCGGTCGAGCCGCACGATCGAGCAGTCCCGCCCGGTGACGGCCGAGACGCCGATGTCGGCGATGCCGCGGCCGAACACGACCACGCTGGCGGCGTCCGCGGCGGCCAACGGGGGCAGCGCGGCCGTGCAGCCCGCGATCAGGGCCAGCAGCGCGAGCGGGATGAGAACGGGGCGCATGGCGCATCTTAGCGGGGCAAGATGAACGCGGGGTTTCCCCGGCGGTCTCGCGTCGCTATGGTCCGCCGGTTTTCCAAGGGGCAAGCGTGGCGGATATTTTCGACGAAGTGCGGGACGACCTGCGGGCGGAGCGCAGCGGCGCGCTGCTCAAACGCTACGGCGGATTGCTGGCGGTGGCGTTGATCGTCGTCCTGGCGGCGGTCGGCGGCTGGCAAATCTGGCGCACCCAGCAGGCGAAGCAGGCCGACGCCGCGGCCGGGACGTTCCTGGCCGCCATGCACGACGCCGCCGCGCTGCCGTTGGGACCAAGTCCGAACCGGCTGGCGGCCGCCGACGCCTTCGCGGCCGTGGCGGCCCGCGCGCCCGAAAGCTATCGCGTGCTCGCCCGGCTGCGGGAAGCCTCGCTGCGCGCCGACGCTGGCGACGGGGCCGCGGCCGACGCGCTGTGGGACCAGGTCAGCCACGACGACGCGGCGCCACGGCTGCTGCGCGACCTCGCCAGCTTGCTGTGGGCGCAGCACGGCATCGACCGCGGCGACCCGGCCGCGGTGCAGGTGCGGCTCGACACGCTGACCGCGCCCGAGAACCCGTGGCGTCCGCTCGCGCAGGAGGCGCAGGCCTGGCTGGCCTTGCGCTTGGGCCACCGGGACGACGCCCAGCGCCTCCTTGGCCAACTCGCCACCGATGGCACGGCGCCCGACGGCGTGCGGGGCCGAGCCAATGGCTTGCTGACGCTGTTCAAGGATGGGGAGGCGCACGGGTGAGCATCCCTCGCCGCGCAGCCCTGCTGGGCACCCTGGCCCTGACCGGCTGCAGCACCTTCGACGATCTGTTCGAGTCGAACAAACCCCCGGTTCCCGGCAAGCGGGAAACGGTCTTGACCAGCACGCGCGGGCTGCAGGTCGATGCGTCCGACCATGGCTCCGTGACACTCCCCGCGCCGGTCCGCAACGCCGAGTGGCTCCAGTCCGGGGGCAATCCCACCCACGCCATGGGCAACTTGGACGTGGGCGGCTACGCCAAGATATGGTCCCGCGAGATCGGCGAGGGCGGCGGCTACCGGCGCAAGATCACCGCCAGCCCGATCGTCGCAGGGTCGAGCGTGTTCGCCATGGATTCGAACGGCGCGATATCCGCGTTCGACGTGCAGGCCGGGACCCGTCTGTGGCGCACCGAGACGCAGGCCGAGAACGACCGCAGCACCAACATCGGCGGCGGGATCGCGGCCGCCGATGGGGTCGTCTACGCCGCGACCGGCCGGGGCGAGGCGCTCGCGCTGGACGCCGCGAAGGGCGTCATCAAGTGGCGCGCGTGGCTCGATGCCCCGGCGCGGTCGGCGCCGACCGTGGTCGAGGGCAAGCTGTTCATGCCCACGTTGGACGAGCGGATGGTGGCGCTCAGCGCCGCGGACGGCAAGCGCGTCTGGTCGTACCAGGCTACCGCGGCGGCGACGGCGGTGCTGGGCGAGCCGGCGCCTGCCTACGCGGACGGGCTGCTCGTCGGCGGGTTCGGCTCCGGCGACCTGGTGGGGTTGCGGGCCGACAGCGGCAGCCTCGCCTGGAGCGACAGCCTCGCCTCGTCGCGAGGCCGCGCCAGCCTGGCCGACCTGTCGGCGATCCGCGCCCTGCCGGTGATCGTGGGCAACGTGGTGTATTCCATCGGCGTCGGCGGCCTGCTGGTGGCGATCGACCTACGCTCCGGCCGCCGGCTGTGGGAGCGCGAGATTGCGGGCCAGTACACGCCTGCGGCCGCCGGCGACTGGCTGTTCGTGCTGACGGCCGAGCAGCAACTGGCGGCGATCGGCCGCGCCGATGGCCGCGTCCGCTGGATCACCGACCTGCCGCGGTACGACAACCCGGACAAGCAGCGCGATCCGATCTTCTGGGCGGGGCCGCTGGTCGCCGGCAAGCACCTGTTCGTCGCCGGGTCGACGCAGAAGCTGCTGGCGATCGACCCCGGCGACGGCGCCATCGTGGGCCAGCAGGCCCTCCCCGCCGCCGCCTCGCTGTCGCCGATCGCGGCGCAGGGCAAGGTGTTCGTCCTCACCGACGACGCCACCCTCTCGGCGCTGGGCTGAGCCATGCTGCCCGTGGTCGTCATCGCCGGCCGGCCCAATGTCGGGAAGTCGACGCTGTTCAACCGCCTGGCCGGCCGCCGGCACGCCCTGGTCGCCGATACGCCCGGCGTCACGCGCGACCGCAAGGACGCGACCGCGATGCTGCGGGGCCGGATGGTGCGGCTGGTCGACACCGCCGGGCTGGAGGAAGCCGCGCCGGAAACGCTGGCCGGGCGCATGCGCGGCTCGTCCGAGGCGGCGGTGGGCGGGGCGGACCTGGTGGTGTTCGTGGTGGACGCCCGCGCCGGGATCACGCCGGCGGATTCGCATTTCGCCGCCTGGTTGCGCCGGCAGGGCCGCCCGGTGCTGCTGGTCGCCAACAAGGCGGAGGGACGCGGCGGGTCGCAGGCCGCGCTGGAGGCGTACAGCCTGGGTCTCGGCCAGCCGCTGCCGCTGTCGGCGGAGCATAACGAGGGCATCGCCGACCTGATGACCGAGATCGCCGACCGCCTGCCGCCCGAGCTCGCCGACGACGCCGACACCGCGCCGCTGCACCTGGCCATCGTCGGCCGGCCCAATGCCGGGAAGTCCACCCTGCTCAACCGGCTGCTGGGCGAGGAGCGCATGATCACCGGGCCGGAGCCCGGGCTGACGCGCGACTCCGTGGCGGTGCGGCTGCACGATGCGGTGGGGCCGATCGAGTTGGTCGACACCGCCGGGCTGCGCAAGAAGGCGCGGATCGAGGCGTCGCTGGAGAAGATGTCGGTCAGTGCCAGCATCGAGGCGCTCAAGATGGCGGAGGTCGTGGTGCTGTGCGTCGACGCGCTGGAGGGCCTGCACGAGCAGGACTTGCAGATCGCCCGGCTGATCGAGCGCGAGGGCCGCGGCTGCGTGATCGCGCTGAACAAGTGGGACGCGGTGCCGGACCGCAACGCCGCGCGCAAGGGCGTGTCGGACCGGCTGGAAACCAGCCTGTCGCAGATGAAGGGCATCCCCGTGGTGACGCTGTCGGCCGCGACCGGCGTCGGCGTGGACAAGCTGCTGCCCGCCGTCCGCAAGACGCACGACATCTGGAACACGCGGGTGGCGACCGGCGAGCTGAACCGCTGGTTCGAGGCGGCGCTGGAGCGGCATGCGGCGCCGCTGGTCGACGGGCGGCGGCTCAAGCTGCGCTACATCACCCAGGCCAAGGCGCGTCCGCCGACGTTCATCGTGTTCGGCACCCGCTCGGAGCAGACCCCGGAGGACTACCGGCGCTACCTGTCGAACGGGTTGCGCGAGTCGTTCGACCTGCCCGGCACGCCGCTGCGGCTGCAGTTCCGCGGGACCAAGAACCCGTACGCCGAGGATTAGCCGGCGCGGAACCGGCCGGCGCCCGCGCACGTTCCCGTCGCAGGAGACAGCCAGCATGAGCACCACGGCCAAGAAAACCGATCCGGCACTTTGGGAGAAGGTCAAGCACGAGACCACGGAAGGCGACAAGGGCGGCAAGCCCGGTCAGTGGTCGGCGCGCAAGGCGCAAATGGCGGTCCAGGAATATAAGAAAGAGGGCGGCGGGTACGCGGAACCCAAGTCCGCCGACAATCATCTGGCGGAATGGACCCGGGAGGAGTGGGGCACCAAGTCCGGCCACCCGAGCCAGGACACCGGCGAGCGCTACTTGCCGAAGCAGGCGCGGGAAGCGCTGACGGACGCGGAGTACCAGCGGACGACCGCCAAGAAGCGGGCCGACACCGCCGAGGGCAAGCAGTTCTCCGCCCAACCGGCCGATATCGCCCGCAAGGCCGCGTCCGCACGCGGCGGCGCGACGAAGGCCGGGCTGATGGCGCTGGCCCGGACGCAAGGCATCGCAGGCCGGTCCCGCATGACCAAGGACGAATTGAGGACGGCACTCGGACCCGCCGCGGGGTGAATTGGGGCCGCGACCCGCTCGCGCCGACTCTTTGCGCTTTCCGATTCCCACGCGATCAGCCATGATTCCCCAGGGACGGACTGCCGAACGGCAGCCGAGGGCGGGAGGATCATATGGACATCGAAACGCGAACGATCGCGCGGGTCACCAAGCGGCTCGTGCCGTTCCTTATCCTCTGCTACTTCGTGGCCTACCTGGACCGGGTGAACGTCAGCTTCGCCGCGCTGACGATGAACAAGGACCTCGGCCTGACCGCATCGGCCTACGGTCTCGGCGCCGGCATCTTCTTCGTCGCGTATTTCTTCTTCGAGGTGCCGTCCAACCTGTTCCTGGCGAAGTTCGGCGCGCGCAAGTGGATCGCCCGGATCATGCTGACCTGGGGCCTGCTGTCCGGCGCCATGGCGTTCATCACCGGCCCCTACAGCTTCTACACGGTGCGGGTGCTGCTCGGCATCGCCGAGGCCGGGTTCTTTCCCGGGATCATCTTCTACATCACGCTGTGGTTCCCAGCGGCCTACCGGGCGCGGATCATCGGCTTCTTCATGGCCGCGATCCCGCTGTCCACCGTCATCGGCGCCCCAATATCGAGCGCGCTGCTGGGGTTCGACGGCGCGCTGGGGATGAAGGGCTGGCAGTGGCTGTTCATCCTGGAAGCCACGCCGGCGCTGATCCTGTCGGTGGTCGTATTCTTCTACCTGACCGACGGGCCGGCCGACGCGCGCTGGCTGGCGGAGGACGAGCGGGCTTGGCTGGTGAACCGGCTCGAGACCGAGCGCCGCAACCGCGAGGCGGTCGCGCGGCACAGCATCCGCGAGGCGATGTTCCATCCCAAGGTGTTGGCGATATCGCTGATCTATTTCGGCGCCGTCGCCTGCAACTACGGCCTGAGCTTCTTCCTGCCGCAGATCGTCAAGGCATTCGGGCTGACGAACTTCCAAACCGGACTGGTGTCGGCGCTGCCGTATGTCGTCGGCACGGTGGGCATCGTCTACTGGGGCCGTCACTCGGACCGCAAGCAGGAGCGCAAGGCGCACGCGGCCTTCGCGCTCGCGATCGCCGCCGGGGGTATCGCGATCTCCACAGCACTGCCTGATCCGACGCTGAAGATGGCCGCGCTGTCGATCGCGGGCTTCGGCATCTTCGCCTGCCTGCCGGTGATCTGGACCTTTCCCACCGCGTTCCTGTCCGGCCCGGCGGCGGCAGGCGGCATCGCCGTCATCAACTCCATCGGCAACCTGTCCGGGTTTTTCGGGCCGTACGCGATGGGCTGGATCAAGGATGAGACCGGCAGCTACACCGGGGGGCTGCTGTGCTTGGCGGCGTTCGGCTTCATCTCGATGGTCACGGTGCTGCTGCTGAACCACGACGCGGCGCTGGAGCGGGCGCCAGGGGCAGCGCCAGGGGCAGCGCCGGTGCTGGCCGAGTAGGGCGCGGGTCGACGCGCCACCGCGAGCGGCAAGCGCACCTCCGCGCAGAGGCCGCCCTGTTCGCGGTTGCTGAGGCAAACCTGGCCGCCCTCGTTCTCGATGGCGCGCCGCGCGATGGCGAGTCCGAGCCCGACGCCTCCCGTGCGCCGGTTGCGCGAGGTGTCCAGACGCTGGAACGGTTGGAACACCCGATCGAGGTCTGCCTCGGGGATGCCTGGCCCGCTATCCTCCACCCTGACGCGAACGCACGAGCCCAGTGCCGCGAGCGTCACGCAGACGCTGCCGCCATACGTCACCGCGTTGTCCGCCAGGTTGGCGAAGGCGCGCTTCGCCGACGACGGATGAAGCTCGACGGCGACATGGTCCGGACCACGGTAGGTCGCCGCCGCGCCCGCGTCGGACAGGTTGTCGACGAGGGTTGAGAGCAAGGCTGCGAGGTCGGTGACCTGCGTCGGCTCAGACTCGATGTCGCCGCGGAGGTAGGCGAGCGTCGCCTCGATCATGGTCTCCATCTCATCGAGGTCCGCGTCGACCGCCGCCTGCATGTCCTGATCGGGCAGGAACCCGGCGCGTAGGCGAAGCCGGGTGATCGGCGTCCGGAGGTCGTGGGAGACGGCAGCGAGCGCCTGGGTGCGGTCGTCCACGAGGCGGTGGATGCGCTCCTGCATGCCGTTGAAGGCCCGCGCGGCGAGGCGCACCTCCCGCGGCCCGGTTTCCGCCACCGCCACCTCCGGCCCTCGACCGATGGCGTCCGCGGCGGCCGCAAGCCGCCGCAACGGACGGATCAGGCCGCGCATCAGCACCGCCGCCACCGCCACCACTCCGCCCGCCATCAGCGTGGTCGACAGCAGGGTGGCGTGGAACATCCAAGGCGCCGCGGCCCCAGCGAGGGTGGAGCCGAAGTTCAGGAAGCTGTCGTCTGGCAGGCGGACCGACCCGTTCAGCACCGCCGGCTGCTCCATCGATCCCATGGAGCCGAATTGCAGGGCCACGTCGCCGAGGTCGGGCGCGAGTTCCAGGATGCGCCGGCGGAAGCGCGGCGAGGCCGAGTGCCCGGGCGGCAACGCCTCGACCGTCGGATGGTCGCTCCAGTGCAGGTCGAGGCCTGGCGCGGACAGCGCGTGCGCGCGGACGTCGCGCCGCTGCGGGTCGGTGTCCATCAAGGCTCGTGCCGCCGTCGCCAGGCGCCCGGCGACCTGGCTCGCGAACACCGTGTCGGCCCGGCTCGACAGATCGTCGCGGTAGAGCAGGACGGTGCCCAGATGCACGAGCACGACCGCTGCCGACAGGACCAATATCGTCCGGCCGCCCAAGCCCTGCGGCCACACGGCGCGCGAAGCTCCCGCCCAGATCGAGCGCAGGCGCTCTTTCATCGGCGGCTCACCTCGGCGGCGAACATGTAGCCGGAGCCGCGGACGGTCTTGATGAGCTCGCTCGCGTCTTCCGGCGCGCCCAGCTTGCGACGCAGGCGGCTGACCAGCACGTCGACGCTGCGGTCGAACACCTCGCCGATCCGGTTGCGCGACAGTTCGAGGATGCGGTCCCGGGTCATGACCCGCTGCGGATGCTCGAGGAAGGCGAGCAGGACGGCAAACTCGGCGCCGGAGATCTCGACGACCGCGCCGTCCGGCGCTTTCAGTTCATGCCTCGCGGTGTCCAGCACCCATGAGTCGAACTGGAAATACCGGCTTCGCGGCCCGGTCGGCTCCCCGATGAGCGTCTTGCCGCGACGGAGGACGGCGCGGATTCGCGCCAACAGCTCCGCCCGGCTGAACGGCTTCGGGACGTAGTCGTCCGCGCCCAACTCCAGCCCCAGGACGCGGTCGGCCTCGGACCCTCGCGCCGTCACCATGATGACCGGCATGGCGCTGCTGCGGCGTAGCGCCCGGCAGAGTTCGAGACCCGATGCTCCCGGAAGCATGATGTCGAGCAAGACCAGGTCGATGGCCAGGTGTTTGAGCGCGTCCCACATCTCGGCGCCGTTGCGAACGCCGGTCGCGCGGAACCCGTTCTCCTGCAGGAAGCGGCCCAGCAAGGCACGCGTGCCGGTATCGTCCTCGACGACGAGGATATGCGGCTCCGCCTGCAATGGCCCGGTGCTCCTGCTAGCTGCGGTCTCGGAAGCCTCCATCGTGGGATCATGCCCTAGATCGGCTGGCCTGGCACGGCTGACATACTTTGACACGAGCGGTTCACCGGGGCGACGGCTACATTGCCGAGGTCGATTTGACCGCCCATCCGGAGAGTCCATGTCTTACTTCGTTGCCTGGACCGCAGCCGTGGCGAGGCTGGCCTGTCATGCGACCCTGCTCCGGCCGGCGAGATGAGGCGTTGGTTGCTGGGCTTCGCCCTGCTCCCCGTGTTGGATGCCGTCGCGCATGCCCAGCCCCCAGCCCCGTTGCTAGCACCGGGCGGCAATACCTTTCCACGAGCGAGCGAACGCCAGGCCCCCGTTCCGGTCCCGTCGTTGCCGAATGCTGCGCGCCGCCCGGCGTTGCGGCCCCTGCCGGGCACCGGTGGGCCGGGTCTGGACGAGTTGGATACGCCCACGCAGCCGGGTCCGCAGGCGCGCGATGCTCGCCCTCCGGCCGCCCGTGCGCCGGGGCGGACTGCGGCGATCCGCTTGCTGGACCCAGCCGCAGCCTCGCGCGTCCTCCAGGCTGCCTTGGATGGCGCGGTCGCCCGCAACGCGGCACTTCAGGGAGCGGCGGCACGGAAGGCGCTGGCGATGGCGAAGCAACGCTCCGCCGCGGCGTTCCTGCCGGGTGCGCCCACGTTGGGCGCCGCCTACGTGACCGACCAAGTCATCCGCAACCGCAACGCCCGCGACGCGGAGCTGTCGGTCAGCACTCCGATCTGGCTGCCCGGCGAAGGAACCGCATCCGTCCGTGCGGCGGCGGCGGACCTGTCCCGCGTGGACGCCGAGACGACACGGCGACTGCTCGAAGTGGCCGGAGAGGTAAGGGAGGCGCTTGCGGCGGCGGCGGCGGCGGAGGCTGGACAGCGTGCGGCACAGGCCAGGCTGCGCGACGCGCGCGTGCTGGAGGCCGACCTCGCGCGCCGGGTCGCTGGCCGCGATGTGGCGGAGGCCGAGTTGCTGGTCGCCAGCGCGGACCGTCTCGACGCGGAGGCAAGCGTGTCCGAGAAGACCGCGGTGCTGGAGGAGGCACGGATCGATTTCCGGACCTTGACCGGGCTGGAGCCGAACACGGCCGCGTTGAACGAAGCAGCGCCTGCCATGTCCGGGGCGAGGCCGCTCGACCCGCGCCTGGTCGAGGCCAAGCGCGCCGTCGCGGTCGCGGAAGCCAACCGGGCACTCGCGAACATCCAGACGCGGGACAGCCCGCAGGTTGGTTTGGTCGGCCGCCGAACCCGCGACATCCTCGGCAACGTCTATGACAACTCCATCGGCGTGCAGGTGCAGATCCCTTTCGCCACGGAAACCCGCAACGCGCCGCGCCGCGCCGCAGCCGACGTTGAGCTCGGCGACGCGGCGGCGGCACTCGCCAAACTCGAACGCGAACTCGGCGGCAGCGACAGCCGCGCCCGGATCGAGCTTGCGAACGCCGAGATGGCGCGCAACCTGGCAGCCAAGCGGTTCGATGTCTTCGAGCGGCAGCGCAGCCTGTTCGAACGTTCCTATGCCGCCGGTGAGACGCCGCTCGCGGACCTGATCCGCGCGCGGACGCTCGCGTTCCAGGCGGAAGCGGCGCGCGACCAGGCCGATGTCGGCGCGCGGCAGGCCCGCGGGCGGCTGAACCAGGCTTTGGGCCTAATGCCATGAGGATGTTCGGAATGGCTTCGTGTCTTCTACCCGCGGCACTGCTCGGCATCCTCATGATGGCGCCGGCGCCAGCCTTCGCCCATGGCGGCGTCGACGACGAAGCGCCTGCCGCTGCGGGCGCGGTCGCCGGGGCGCCGCGCACCGAGGCGGCGTCGACCGGGTTCGAGTTGGTCGCGGTCGCGAAAGGGCCGGTGCTCGCGATCACCTTGGACCGCTTCTCCACCAACGAGCCGATCACGGACGGCACGGTCGAGGTCGCGGAGGGCGACGCCTCGGTCAAGGCGGAGGCGCAGGACGACGGCACCTACCTTCTCCGGGCGCCTTGGATCGCGAAGCCTGGCAAGCACGACCTCACCTTCACCGTCAGCGCGGGCGACGCCAGCGACTTGCTCATCGCCACGATCGAAATCCCAGCCGCACCGGCCGCCGCTTCGCCAGGAGCCGCCACCGGCGCCGGCCTTGGGGAACGGCTGCTGGGCCCATCGCGCGGCCCGGTATCGGTGGCCCTTGCCTTCGTGCTCGGCATGTTGACCATGGTCGCGGCCCGCGCCCGAGGCCGGCGGCGCGCCATTTCCGCCGCCGCCGTGCTGCTGGTGGGCCTGTTCGCGGCGGGTGCCGCGTTCGCGCATGGCGGCGCGGACGACGGCGACGGGCCGGCGCCGGTCGTCTCCGACGCGCCGCGACGCCTGCCCGACGGCAGCGTCGCCATGCCGAAGGACGCGCAACGGCTGCTCGCGGTCCGGACCGTGCTGGCCGCCGAGGCCCAGTCCTCCCGGACGGTGCAGGTGATCGGCCAAGTCATTGCCGACCCGGCCGCCGCGGGCCGCGTCCAGAGCACCCAAAGCGGCCGGGTGGCGGCGGCTGACGGCGAACTCGCCCATGTCGGCCAGTCCGTCCAGAAAGGCGACGCGCTCGCCACCGTCGTTCCGGTCATCTCCGGCGTGGACCGCGGCGGCTTGCAGGCGCAAGTCGCCGAGCTCGACACCCAAATCCGCATCGCCCAGCAGCGGGTCACCCGGCTGAGCGGCCTGGTGGGCAGCATCGCCGGCAAGGAGATCGACGATACGCGATCGGAGTTGGCCGGCGCCCAGGCGCGCCGGGATGCGCTGTCGCCGACGCTGGTCCGGGGCGAGGTGCTCCGTTCGCCCGTCTCCGGCATCGTTTCCGTGGCGAACGTGACCACCGGCCAGGTCGTCGAGAGCCGCGACGTGCTGTTCGAGATCGTCGACCCCAAGCGGCTGTGGATCGAAGCCATCGCGTTCGATCCGGTCCTGGCCAGCCAAATGACCAGCGCGTCCGCGAGAGCGACCGACGGCACGTCCCTCGCAGTCAAGTTCGTGGGACGGGGCCTCGCCCTCCGGCAAGGGGCGGTTCCCCTGCAGTTCCAGATCGAGGCGCCGCCCGCGAGCCTGACAGTGGGCGCGCCGGTGACCGTCATCGCCAACGTGGCGGCGCAGGAGACCGGCTTCGCGCTGCCTCGTTCGGCCGTCGTCCGCCTGCCGAATGGGGGAGCGGCGGTGTGGGACCATGTCACGGCCGAACGCTTCGTGCCGCGTCCTGTCCGGTTGCAGCCGCTGGACGGCGGCAACGTCCTGGTGCTCGCCGGGCTGCAGCCCGAGCAGCGCATCGTGGTGCAAGGCGCCGACCTGTTGAACCAGGTCCGCTGATGGGTGCGCTGTTCAACAGCCTGGTCACGGCGAGCCTCAAGAACCGCCTGTTCGTCATGGTCGCCGCGGTCGTGCTGGTCGGCTACGGCGGCTGGACACTGACCCGCTTGCCGGTGGACGTGTTCCCCGACCTGAACCGCCCGACCGTCACGCTCATGACCGAGGCCGTCGGCATGGCGCCCGAGGAGGTCGAGCAACTCGTCACCTACCCGCTCGAGACGGCGATGAACGGCATGCCGGGCGTGCAGCGGGTGCGCTCGGTTTCGGGGGTCGGCCTGTCGATCATCTATGTCGAGTTCGAGTTTGGCGCCGACATCTACCTCGACCGGCAGCAGGTCGCCGAGCGCCTCGCCTCGGTGCGCGAGCAGATGCCCGCGGGCGTCGTGCCGCAGATGGGGCCGATCACCTCCATCATGGGCGAGATCATGCTGGTCGCCATGTCGGGCGATGCGGGGCGGAAAGGCGGGGCCTCGCCGATGGAAATCCGCGAACTGGCCGACTTCACCGTGCGGCCGCGGCTGCTGTCGATCCCCGGCGTCGCGCAGGTGATCCCGATCGGCGGCGAGGTGCGCACCTACCAGGTCACGCCCGACCTCGCGCAGATGACCCGGCTGGACGTGTCGCTCGACGACGTCGAACGTGCGATCCGGCAGTTCGGGACCAACTCGGGCGGCGGCTTCGTCGACCAGAACCGGGCCGAATACGTCATCCGCAACATCGGCCGCACCACCCAGGTCGAGGACCTCCGCAGCCTGGTCGTGACCGTCAAGCAGGGCCAATCGATCGTCCTGAGCCAGGTCGCCTCGGTGGATTACGCGCCCCGCTTCAAGCGCGGCGATGCCGGCGCCAACGGCAAGCCCGCCGTGATCCTGTCGATTCAGAAGCAGCCCGGCGCCGATACCGTCACCTTGACCCGCGCGGTCGAGACGGCGCTGCACGAGCTGGGCCGCACCCTGCCCAACGGTGTGAAGGCCGATACGGTGCTGTTCCGGCAAGCCAACTTCATCGAAGCGTCGATCGGCAACGTCGAAACCGCCCTGCGCGACGCCGTCGTGGTCGTGGCGATCGTGCTGTTCCTGTTCCTGCTGAACGTCCGCACCACGCTGATCTCGCTGACCGCGATCCCGATCTCCATCCTCATCACCGTGCTGGTGTTCAAGGCGTTCGGCCTCTCGATCAACACCATGACCCTGGGCGGCCTGGCGATCGCGATCGGCGAACTGGTCGACGACGCCGTGGTCGGCGTAGAGAACGTGTTCCGGCGCCTGAAGGAGAACCGCGAGGCCGGCGACCCGGAGCCGGTGCTCAAGGTGGTCGCGGCGGCGAGCCAGGAGGTGCGGTCCGGCATCATCTACGCGACGCTCATCATCATCTTGGTGTTCATCCCGCTGTTCGCGCTGTCCGGCATCGAGGGGAGGCTGTTCGCGCCACTCGGGGTGGCGTACATCGTCTCGATCCTCGGCAGCCTGGTGACCTCGATCACCGTCACGCCCGTGCTCTGCTACTACCTCATCCCCCGCATCAAGGACCTGGCCGAGAAGGACAGCTTCGTGGTGCGCTGGTTGAAGCGGGGCGACACGAAGCTATTGCGCTGGTCGTTCGGCCGCGCCGGGCTGCTGCTCGGCGTCTGCGCGGTGGCCGTGGCGACGGCGGGGTTCGCCGCCACCAGGCTGCCACGGGCGTTCCTGCCGCCGTTCAACGAGGGTACGCTGACGCTCGGGATGACCTTCACGCCGGGCATCAGCCTGGCGGAGTCGAACCGCCTCGGGGGCGTGGCCGAACGGCTGGTCATGCAGGTTCCGGAGGTCAAGAGCATCGGGCGGCGAACCGGGCGCGCGGAACTCGACGAGCACGCCGAGGGCGTCCACTCCAGCGAGATGGACGTGGACCTGCGCCGGTCCAGCCGGCCGAAGGAGGCGGTGCTGGCCGACATCCGCCAGCGTCTCGCCATCCTCCCCGCCGCCTTCAACATCGGCCAGCCGATCGGGCACCGGCTGGAGCACCTGCTGTCCGGGGTGAACGCCGCCATCGCCATCAAGCTGTTCGGCGAGGATGTCGACACGCTGCGCGGCCTGGCCGAGGATCTGCGGCGGCGGTTGTCGAACATCCCGGGACTGGTGGATTTGCTGGTCGAACGACAGGTGCGCGTGCCGCAGCTGCAGGTGCGGCTCGACTACGGCCGGGCGGCGCTGTACGGCGTGACCCCGGCGACCTTGACGGACGCGCTGGAAAAGCTGTCGAACGGCCGCGTCGAGAGCCAAGTCGTGGATGGCCAGAAACGGTTCGACGTGGTGCTGCGCCTCTCCGACGCCGAGCGCACGACCGAGGCGCTGGCCAACATGCTCGTCGAGACGCCGAAGGGCCGCGTGCCGGTGCGCACCTTCGCCGAGGTCGTGGACGACGATGGGCCCAACCAAATCCTGCGCGAGAACGGCACCCGGCGCATCGTGGTGCAGGCGAACACCAACGGCTCGGACGAGGGCCGCGTCATCCAGGCAATCCGCGACGAGATCGCCCGCGCGCCGTTGCCGCCGGGCTACTTCATCCAGTTGGAAGGCACGTTCCAGGCGCAGGAGGAGGCCGGCCGCCTGATCGCCGGGCTGTCGCTGGTGTCGCTGGCGCTGATCTTCACAGTGCTCTACAGCCGCTACCGCTCGGCCGTGCTGGCGCTCATCATCATGGGCAACGTGCCGCTGGCGCTGATCGGCTCCGTCACCGCGCTATGGCTGTCGGGCCAGCCGCTATCGGTCGCGAGCATGGTGGGGTTCATCACCCTGACCGGCATCAGCGCCCGCAACGGCATCCTGAAAATCAGCCACTATATCAACCTGGTGTTGCACGAGGGCGAGACGTTCGGGCCGGACATGGTGGTCCGGGGCAGCCTGGAGCGGCTGACCCCCGTGCTGATGACGGCGTTCTCGGCCGGCTTCGCGCTGCTGCCGCTGATGGTCGGGGCGGACGCGCCCGGCAAGGAAATATTGCATCCGGTGGCGATCGTGATCTTCGGCGGGCTGATTAGCGCCACCCTGCTCGACACGCTGCTCACGCCCGTCCTGTTCCTCAAGCTCGGCCGCAAGCCGCTGGAACGCCTGATGACCCCCGACGCCGACGGGCTGCTGCCCGCCGAAGCGTTCTAACCTCGAAGGAACACCCCCCGATGAATATTCGCGCCGCCTTGCTGGCAACCGCGCTTCTCGCGCCGCCCGCCGCGTTCGCGCATGGCGTGGCCCCTACCCCAACTCATGGCGGGGTCGTCTCGGAGGGCAGCGGCGAGCATTGGGTGGAGCTGGGCGTGGCGGGGGAGCAGCTGACCGCCTGGGTGAGCGACGCGGACAACAAACCCATTCCCGCAGCCCAGCTCGGCGGCAAGGCGACAGTGCTGGTCGATGGGAAAGCCCAATCCGTCGCATTGGCTCCAGGGTCCGGCAACAGCCTCACGGGACAGCTCGCCGGACCGGCCACGGGGAAAGTCACAGCCGTCCTGGCGCTCACCGCGGATGGCAAGCCGGTGCAGGTCAAGTTCGTCGTGCCGGCGAAGTAAGCGCCGTCGGCGGCGGGCCGGGACGCCTGCCGGGGCTAAACCGAGCAAAAAGCGCGCATCGCCCGTGGCTGGATACATTTGCCGCGTGGATGCTCTATCGCTACACCCTGTCGCAAAAATCAACTTGGCCGAGAGCTGCGATCCAACTTCTGCCGGCAGCGGCGCTCGGTCGTAGAAGGCACTGCGAATGTGGAACGAAGCTGACCGGCTCGCGGCCCTGCGCGACTACGACATCCTCGACACCTCGAGCGAGGCGGTCTTCGGCGACTTCGTCCAGATCGCAGCGCAGGTGTGCGAGGCGCCGATCGCCGTCGTCAACCTGCTCGACGAAGCGCGGCAGTGGTTCGCCGCGGAGGTCGGCTTGGGCGTCCGGGAAACGTCCCTGGACGTGTCCATCTGCGCGCACGCCATCCTACGGCCCGGCGTGCTGGTCGTCCCGGATCTGACGCAAGATCGGCGGTTCGACTGCAACCCGTTGGTCACCGGCGGGCCGAAGCTGCGGTTCTATGCCGGCGCGGTCCTGGAAACGGCGGAGGGGCTTCCGCTCGGGACCATGTGCGTCCTGGACAGCAAGCCGCGCCCGGCCGGGCTGACCGACCGGGAGGCGTTCACCCTCGAGGCGCTGGCGCGGCAAGTCATGGCGCAACTCGAGTTGCGGCGCACCCTCCGGCAGCGGACGGACGCCTGGGCGGCGAAGGATACCCTGGTCCGCGAGATGGACGCCTTGCTGGTCGAGAAAGGCGCGGCGCTGGTGGAGAAGGACCTGCTCGTTCAGGAAGTGCACCACCGGGTCAAGAACAGCCTGGCGACCGTGCAGGCCCTGTTGCTGCTGCAGGCGAAGGCAACGGCGCACCCCGACGTCGCACGGCAATTGCAGGAAGGCGCCGGGCGCGTCCACACGTTCGGGGCCATGCACGAGCACCTGTACCGCGCCGGCGTGGCGTCCTACGTGGACGTGTCCGCCTATTTGCGGAGCCTGATCGACGACCAGCAGGCGGCGTTCGCCTCCACGCTGGACGGCCGGCTCATCACCCTCGATGCCGAGAGCGCGCAGTGGCCGTCGTCGGACGCGCCGATGCTGGGGCTGATCGTCGTGGAGCTGGTCACCAATGCGCTGAAATACGGCAAGGGAACCGTCGGCGTCACGTTCCGGCACGCGGATGGCCGCGCGGTGCTGACGGTGGAGGACGAAGGGGATGAGCTGCCCGTGGATTTCGAGCCGTCGCACAGCAAGGGCCTTGGCATGCGCGTGGTCACCGGATTGCTGCTAGGTCCTCGGCATGGCCGCCTGGACATCGACCGCAGCCAGGGGCACACCCGGTTCGTGGCAAGCCTGCAGGTGCCGCCTCGTCCGGAGATGGCAGGCTTTACCTCACCTGGGCGCTGACGGGGAATAAAGCCGGAGTCGGCGCCGAAGGACCTACGCGTGCGGCTTGGCGATGCGCCACAGGGTGGTCGGGCCGTTGCGGGTGCTGCCCCTCTCGTGGAACTGCGCCATCTCCTGGATGTGCGACGCCGTGACATAGATCGAGCCGTCGGCGCCCTCCGCCAAGCTGTCGGGCCAGCGCAGCCGGTCGTCCTTGGCGACCGTCGTCGTGGTGCCGTCCGGCGCGCGCATGTCGACGGCGTTCTCCGCCGGGTTGGTGATGAACAGGTAGCCCGCCTTGTCCATCCACAGCCCGTCCGCGACGTGCGTCTGCGCCACGCGCTCCACCGCGGCGGCGACCCGGCTGGCCGGCAGCTTGGCGTCGGTAGCACAGCCGTGGGCACGCGGTACAGCGTTTGGCCCACTAGGTTCTGCCAGTACAGGGTGCGGCCCGACGCATCGAGCGCGATGCCGTCCGCGGCGAAGGCGGGGATGCGGTTGTCCGGGCGGCGGAGTTCGTGGCCGTCGGCGTGCGGCACCACGCCGGGTTCCGGCTGCGTCAGCGGGCTTCCGTCCAGCACCCGGCGCGGCCGGCCATTCGGCAGGTCGATCACCAGCAAGGCGCCGCGCTGGCCGCTATCGGTCAGGAAGGCGTGCCGGCCGTCGGGGCTGATGCGGACGTCGTTGAGGTATGAACCCTGCGGCGCGGCCGTCGCGTCGAAGCGGATCACCTGCACCACCCGGTCGGTGCGCAGGTCGACCTTCACCAGCTTGGGGCCGCCGGGGACGATGAACTCGTTGCCGGGCGCCGCCGGGTCGAGAATCCACAGGAAGCCCTGCGGGTCCACCGTGACGCTCTGGACGCACACGAAGGCGTCGGCCGGGGACGGCTTCTTGAGGTTGCTCCAGCCGTTCCACGCCTCGTCGGGGTATGGCTTGAGCTTGTCGCCCTCCATCACCTCGGCGACCGAGATCGGCACGTCCTTTTCCCAACGCGGGAAGTTCACGAAGATCCGGCCGTTGGGCGCCACCGCCACGCCGGTCACCTGCTGCTCGAACTCAGCCACCAGCGTGAACGCGGGCATGGTGGCCTCGGCGCGGGCACGGCCGGCGAGCAGGGTGGCGGCTCCGGCGGCCATCAGGCGGCGGCGGCGTAGATTTGGCATGGTGGCCCCGTGTTGCGTGCGTGGGTGTCAGCGCTCGGGGACGGCTCCGGTTGCGGCCGACAAACCGGTTGCGCAGGCGTCAATCCTGCGTTTACCGTGGCGCATAGCCAGGGAGACGTGGACCATGCCGCTCGGAACCCTCAAGCTGCCGACGGTCGACCAATTGCGCGAGGTCGCGGCCGATCTCGGCATGACCCTCAGCGACGACGACCTCGCCCAGCATCGCGACTGCCTGGTGGGCGGGATCGCCGCCTACAACGTCATCGACCAGATGCCGGACGAAATCCCGTCCGTGGCCTATCCGCGGTCGCCGGGCGCGCGGCCGTCCGCGGAGGCCAACAAATACGGCGCGTGGTACGTCAAGGCCACCATCGAGGGCGCGCCGTCCGGCAAGCTCAAGGGCAAACAGGTCGCGATCAAGGACAACATCCTAGTCGCCGGCGTGCCGATGACGAACGGCTCGTCCACGCTGGAGGGCTACGTGCCCGACCTCGACGCGACCGTCGTCACGCGCATCCTGGACGCGGGCGGCACCGTCGTTGGCAAGACGGTGTGCGAGGCGTTCTGCTTCTCGGGCGGGTCGCACACGAGCAGCACCGGCCCGGTGCACAACCCGCACCGCATGGGCTACTCGACCGGCGGCTCGTCCTCGGGCAGCGCCGCCGTGGTCGCCGCCGGCGAGGTGCCGATGGCGCTGGGCGGCGACCAGGGCGGATCGGTGCGCATGCCGGCGTCGTGGTGCGGCATCTACGGGATGAAGCCGACGCATGGTCTGGTGCCGTACACCGGCATCATGCCGATCGAGCTGACGATCGACCACACCGGGCCGATGACGGCGACGGTCGAGGACAACGCGCTGCTGCTGGAGGTGCTGGCCGGGCCGGACGGGCTCGATCCGCGGCAGTATGGCGGCCAGTCGAAGGCCTACCGCGACGCCATCGGCCGCGGCGCATCCGGGCTGCGGATCGCGGTCGTGGACGAGGGCTTCGGCCATCCGAACTCGGCCGAGGCGAGCGACGCCCTGGTGCGCGAAGCAGCGGAGCGGTTCCGCGGCCTAGGCGCGGAAGTGGAGCGGGTGTCGATCCCGCTGCACAGCGCGGGCCTGGCGATCTGGCTGCCGATCGGGGCCGAGGGCGCGACCATGCAGATGATGCAGGGCAACGGATTCGGCTTCAACTGGCAGGGGTTGTACGTCAACTCGCTGCTCGACGCGCACAGCAACTGGCGAGGCCGGGCCGATGAGCTGTCGGAAACGCTGAAAAGCACGATGCTGCTGGGCCACTACATGGTGACCCGGCACCGCGGGCATTACTACGCCAAGGCGCAGAACCTCGTGCGCCGGCTGCGCGCGGCCTACGACGCGGCGCTGTCCAGCTACGACCTGCTGCTGATGCCGACCACGCCGATGCCGGCGACCAAGCTGCCGGCCGCCGATGCGCCGATCGCCGAAATCGTCCAGCGCGGGCTGGAGATGATCGGCAACACCGCGCCGTTCGACTGCACCCACCATCCGGCGATGAGCATCCCGTGCGGCATGGTCGACGGCCTGCCGGTCGGCGCCATGCTGATCGGCCGCATGTACGACGAGGAGACGATCTACCGCGCGGCCGGCGCCTTCGAGCGCGGCGTGGACTGGAAATCGATGACATAGGGGTTATCCGTGGAGAACGCGCACGAGGACGACATCGCGCTGCGGGTGCGCGCGATCGAGAGCTTATTGGTCGAGAAAGGGCTGGTGCAGCCGGCCGCCCTCGCCGCGATCGTCGAAACGTACGAAACCAAGGTTGGCCCGCACAACGGCGCCCGCGTCGTGGCCCGCGCCTGGTCCGACCCGGCGTTCAAGGCACGCCTGCTGGCCGACGCGACACCCGCAATCGCCGAACTCGGCTTCAGCGGCGTGCAGGGCGAGGACATGGTGGTCGTGGAGAACACCCCGGCGGTGCACAACATGGTCGTGTGCACGCTGTGCTCGTGCTACCCCTGGCCGACGCTCGGGCTGCCGCCGAACTGGTACAAGTCGGCGCCGTACCGTGCCCGGGCGGTGATCGACCCGCGCGGCGTGCTGGCGGAATTCGGCGTGGGCGTGCCGGCGGAGCAGGAAGTACGGGTGTGGGACAGCAACGCCGAGCTGCGCTACCTGGTGCTGCCGGAGCGGTCCGCCGGGACCGAGGGTCTGGACGAAGCGGCGCTGGCTGCCTTGGTGACCCGGGACTCCATGATCGGCACCGGTGTCGCGAAGTCGGCCGGCTGAGGGGAGCCGCGATGAACGGAATGCACGATTTGGGCGGCATGCACGGCATGGGCCCGATCAACCCGGAGCCGAACGAGCCGGTGTTCCACGCGCCGTGGGAACGCACGGTGTTCGGCCTGTTCATGACCACCTTCGCCGGCGGCCACTTCAACGTGGATGAGTTCCGGCATGCGATCGAGCGGATGGACGCGGCGCACTACCTGCAGTCGCCGTATTACGAACACTGGCTGCACGCGATCGAGACCTTGCTGGTGGAGCGCGGCGCGCTGACCGAGGCCGAGATCGACGGACGCGCGGCGCAACTCGCGAAGGCGGCGTGATGCCCGCGCTGCCGGTCGAGCAGGTGGACGGGCTGATCGCGGCGGGAGCCAGCGCGCGCATGCCCAACGACGCGCCGGCGCGCTTCCGGCCCGGCGACCGGGTGAGCGTGCGCAACCTCAATCCCGCCACCCACACCCGGCTGCCCCGCTACGCGCGCGGCAAGATGGGCGTGGTGGAAGCCGACCGCGGCGTGTTCTGCTTCAACGACACCAACGCGCACGGTGAGGGCCACAAGCCGCAGCACGTATACGGGGTGCGGTTCGCCGCGCGCGACTTGTGGGGCGAGCAGGCCCCGCCGGCCGACACGCTGTGCCTGGACCTGTTCGAAGACTACATCGAGCCACATGGCTGACCTGGACGCGCTGCCGCTGGTCCCGTCCGACCCGTCCGGGCCGGTATTCCGCGAACCTTGGGAGGCGCAGGCGTTCGCGCTCGTGGTGGCGCTGCACCAGGCCGGTCATTTCACCTGGACCGAGTGGGTGGACGCCATCAGCGCGGAGATCCGCCAGGCGCAGGCGGACGGCGACCCAGACCTAGGCGCCACGTACTACAGGCATTGGCTCGCGGCGCTGGAGAAGATCGTCGTGGCACGGCAGCTTGCCGATGACGCGGACCTGCGTCTACGCCGTCTCGAATGCGCGGCCAACTTGTCCGGCCGACACGGCCACCCGGCTCGGCGCGAACCGGTACGGATCGGGTAGGGCGACACCGCTCTTTGGCCGGACCACGGTCCATGGCCTTCGCCGGGTCCAACTCCATTGGTTATGAAGCCGTGCGACGATGGCAGCCACTGCGCATTAGTATCCGCAGTGGTATTTTTGTGACACTCCCGCACGTTCATGCGCCCGAGCGATTTAGGTAGCTAGGCGGCGAAGTATTTGCGCATCAGAGTTTTCCTTACGAAACAAGGCGCACAGCCATTCGCGACCAGGGAGAAACAACGATGCGAGGCCTACAAATATTGCTGGGCTCGATCGGCCGGTGGGCGGTTCGGGGCGCGTTCTGTTGCGCGCTGGTGACAGCGGGTGCCCGGATCGCCGCAGCGCAGGAGATCGAGCCGAACGAATTCGTTCCGGCGCCGGACGGCACCAACATCGCCATCGCCTACTACGTCTACGGGCATAACGACAGCTTCAACCTCGCCAGACGCTCGACCATCAGGAACAGCGCCTTGGAAGTGAACATCGGCATCGCCCGCTACGTGCACTACGCGTATATCGGCGGGCATCCGGCCGGATTCCAAATTCTCGAAGCGTTCGGCTCCGAGTCGGGCGGCCATATTGGCGCACAGAACCTCGGCAGCACGTTCGGCGCGTCCAACCCGGCGTTGTCGGCCTTCATATGGCCTTACGCGAATGTCGAGAAAAAGCAGTACTTGGTCTTTACCGGCTTCCTTTATCCGCCCGTTGGCTCCTACGACAAGTATGCCGGCCTGAACGTGGCGGGCGCCCTGTCCGGCTCGTATGGATGGGTCGGCGACGTCCAGGTCGGATGGGACCAGGGCATCGGCGAGCATTTCTCCTACGATGCGTCGATCGACGTGCGCGGGTTTGCCGACACGACGGGCCCTTCCCCCCGTGGCTCCGTGAACACCCACAAAAACCCCGATTTCCGCCTCCAGTTCTGGGCGAACTACAACTGGACGCGCGCTTTCCAGACCTCGATCGGCTGGGAGTCGATCCTGGGCGGCACGGCCTACACGAACCGTATCCAGAACGGCACCAAGTCGGAGTTCGAGCGTATCCGCGCCGCCGCGTCGATGTTCGTGGCGCCGAACGCGCAGTTGCTGGTCGAGGTGAACCACGACTTCGTGGCGGTGGGCGGCTTCAACCAAGCGATCGGCGCGACCGGGCGAGTCGTCTTTATCTTCTGACCTGCACAAAATCCGAACTAGGAGAAATGACGATGGCAACACTCACTCGGCGTGCGGCCCTGGCGACGCTCGCCCTGGCCAGCGGCGGCCTCGCGGGCTGCCAGACGACCGCCCGGTCGATTACGGCCTCGGGCGACATGAACTCGGACGACCTGGATTTCGTGACCAATGCCTTCAACATCATCGAGTTCGACCGGCAGGAATGCACGCTCGCGCAGACCCAGGCCAGAACGCCGGAGGTCCGCGCGATCGCAGTGCAGTTCCTCCAGCAGGCCAACGAGTTCGACGCGCGGCTACGCCCCATCGCGGCCTCTGCCGGCATCAAGCCGCCGACCGTGCTGCGGACGGATTTGCGGGTGCGCGCCGGCCGGCTCCGGTTGGGCCAAGGCCTCGATTTCGACCGCGCCTTCATCGAGGACCAGATCGTCAGCCATCAGGATACGCTCAACCTGCAAGAAACGGTGATGGCCAATCCGGGCACCAACCCGCAACTGCAGGCGCTCTCGCGTCAGGGAACGGACCTCATCCGCACCAACTTGACGAAGCTGCAGGACCTGCAGGCCCGAATGCGGACGATGCGCGGCTAGCTGTTCGAGTTCGGGCCTTGCTACCTTGGCAGCATTCGCCGCACCACGCCGTCCCGCTTGATGACGGCGTGATACAGCGCCCCAGCGACGTGCAGCGCGATCAAGGCCAGCAGGACGAAAGCGACGGTGGCGTGGACATCGCCGACCGCTTCGGCGAACGGCTTGTTCGGCGCCACGAGCGCAGGCAGGGGAATGAGGCCGAACAGGCGGACCGTGGCCCCAAAGGCTGAGGCCGCGGTCCAGCCGAGCACCGGAAGCACGACCAGGATCGCGTAGAACGCCCAGTGCGTCGCCCGCGACAGCAGGCGCAGGGAAGGCGGCAGGTCTGCCGGCGGCGCCGGCGGCGGGTGGGACAGCCGCCAAGCCAGCCGCAGCAGCATCACGAGCAGGATGGCCGACCCCACCGAGAGGTGCCAGGCGGTCAGGCGATCCTCGTCCGCCTTGGGCAAGATCGAGGGCAGCACCAGGGCGATCGTGACCTGCATGGCCAGCAGCGCAACCACCGCCCAGTGGAACAGGCGCGACACCGGGTGATACGGCCGGTCGAGTTCGGCCAACCCTGGATCCATTCGCGTGCTTGCCGACATGAGCCCGTCTCCCTGATCTTTATATTAATACAATATATCCTCGTTAAACCGCCTTGGTCCACACTGTATTGCTTGCCTGTTTTCAGCCCATGAATTTGAATGGCGCCCAGGTTGCTCAACGAAGCAGCCGGAATTTGGGAAGGGAGCACCATGCACAGCAAGAGATCTTGGGTGGGTTCTAGACAGGCTCTGATGGCCGGCGCGGCGATCGCAGCGGCACTTTGGGCGATGCCGGGCCGGGCGGCCGATGAAGTCACGCAGGAGCGCCTGCTGAACGCCGACCAGGAGCCAGGGAACTGGCTGCTCCACCACAAGGATTTCTCGGCGCACCGCTTCTCCGAGCTGGCGCAAATCAACAAGGACAACGTCAAGAACCTGCATGTCGCGTGGACCATGCAGCTCGGCGGGGTGGAGGGCGGCGGCATCTGGTCGCATGGCGGGCTGGAAGGCACGCCCATCGCGGAGAACGGCGCGCTGTACGTCACCGATGGCTGGGGATCGGTGTACAAAATCGACACCCACGGCGGCAAAGGCGTGCTGGCCTGGAAGATGGACCCGAAAACCGACCATGACTGGGCCGGCGCGGTGGCGTGTTGCGGCGTGGACAACCGCGGCGTCGCGCTGTGGAACGGGATGGTGATCTCCCACACGCTCGACGGCCGGCTGATCGCGACCGACAAGCAGACCGGGCAGGTCGCCTGGCAGCGCCAGGTCGCCGACCCCGACAAGGGCGAGGTGGTCACGGGGGCGCCGCTGGTGGTCAAGAACATGGCGATCACCGGGGTCGCGGGTGGCGAGTTCGGCATCCGCGGCTGGATCGCGGCCACCGACCTGACCACGCAGAAGGAGCTGTGGCGCACCCACACCATCCCCGCTGCCGGCGAGCCCGGCGCGAACACCTGGGGCGGCGCGAACAACGCGGCCGCGTCCGGCGGCGCGCCGACCTGGGTCACCGGCAGCTATGATGCGGCCAGCAACATGCTGTTCTGGGGCACTGGCAACCCGGGCCCCGATTGGAATTCGCAGTACCGGCCCGGCGACAACCTATACACCGACAGCACGCTCGCGCTGGACGCCGACACCGGCAAGATGAAGTGGCATTTCCAGCACACGCCGAACGACCCGTTCGACTATGACAGCGTGTCCGAGAACGTGCTGGTGGACGTGCCGAAGGACGGCGCCACGCAGAAGCTGGCGCTCGAAGCGGACCGCAACGGGTACGCCTACGCGGTGAACCGCGACACCGGGGAGTTCGCCTGGGGCCTGCCGTTCGTCAAGAAGATGACCTGGTCGGCCGGTCTGGACCCGGAGACGGGCAAGCCGCGGGAGTACGATGCATCCAAGCAGGTGCAGGTGTACAATGTCGCCGTGACGCCCACGGTCGCTAACTCCCCCGTGGTCATCTGCCCCGGCAACATGGGCGGCAAGAATTGGCCACCGACCGCGTACAACCCGGGCCTGCACACCTGGTACATCCCGGTCATCGAGAGCTGCAATAAGATCACGGTGAAGGCGGAGCCGAGCGCGAACAAGCCGCGCGATTGGTTCACCGGCGGCGGCCCGAGCGCTGCCGACACCATCACCGGCAGCGTCACGGCGATCGACGTCACGACTGGCAAGGAGTCGGGCAAGTTCGAGACGCCGTATCCGATGCTGGGCGGCATCTTGGCGACGCCGGACCTGGTGTTCGCCGGGCAGCCGGACGGCGAGGTGTTCGCGCTGGACGCCAAGACGCTGCAGAAGATGTGGTCGTTCAGCACGGGAGCCGGGGTGAACGCGCCGCCGATGACGTTCACCTCGGAGGGCAAGCAGTACATCGCCATCCTCGCCGGGGTGGGGGGCGCCTGGGACAAGTGGTTCATGGACTCCACACCGGGGCTGAAGTCGATGCAGCCCGGGTCCATGCTGTACGTGTTCGCCCTCTGAGACATGCGGGGCATTTCGGTCGGCGCTGCCCTCGCCTGCGCGCTGGTTGCCGTGGCAGCCGGCGCGCAGGCGGACGCGCCGGGGAGCGGAAAACAGGTTTACGAGCGGGCGAACTGCGTCGGCTGCCACAAATGGAGCGGGGTCGGCGGCGGCGGCTACGGCGGTGCCGCGCTCTCGTTGCGGGCAACCGAATTGTCGCACGACGAGATCGTGCAGATCGTGACATGCGGCCGGCCCGGCACCGGCATGCCGCATTTCACGGCGGACCCGTATGGGAACGGCGGCTGCTATGGGTTGAAAGCCGATGAGGTGAAGGACATCATGCCGCCGAACGCCAATGTGGTCCTGCGCCCGGCGGAGATCGACGAGGTGGCCAGCTACGTGGTCGCCGGCATCAAGGGCAAGGGCGAGCCGACGCTGAGCGACTGTGTCGCCTTCTTCGGGGACGCGTCGCGTGTGTGCGACGTGTACCGGCCGAAAGCGGAGAGCGGCCACCATGCGATGCCGACCCCGGCGACGACGCACTGAATGGCACGGCCTCATCCGCTTCCACCCCCGATCAGGAGAAGGTTTCGGGCGGCAGTCGCCTGCACGTCACTGCTCCTCCTCACAGGCGGGGCCAGGGCGCAAACCGCGGAAAGCGACCTGCGGGAGTTCAGGGTCGGGATGCCCGTCTCGGCGCTGCCGTCGCGCGGGTACACCGGCTTCGCGTGCGTGGCGGGCGGCGGGGAGGCCCTCGCCGGCTGGGCCGACTACGCCAGGTGCCCGGCCGACGCTGCGGGGCGGCACGAAGTCGCCTTCCGCTACGACGACGGTGGCGAGCAGGAAACGAAGGTGGCAGGCCAGCCGATGCGGTTGTCCCTGCTGCTCGGAGCGGGGGGTGCGGTCGACGGCATCCGCATGCGGACCGATCCGGCTGCCCGCTTGTTCCTCCACAAGCGCGGCTACCTGTTCGGCGAGCAGGTGAAGGCCCGCTACGGCGAGACCGGCTGGGCCTGCGCCGCGGGACAGCCGTCCGGGAACGAGGCAGGAATCGGCGGCGTGTTCGTGCGCGAGCATTGCGAGAAGACCGTCGGCATCCGCCACCTGGTGCTGGATCGTGAGCTGTTCCGCAACACGGACCAAGCTCCGGGCAAATTCACCAGCGGCACCAGCTTCACCGTGTACCGCGTCGCCGCCGAGCCGTCGTAGCCGTGCCGCCATGAGCGCCCCGGTCCTTGTCATCGACCAGGGCACGACGTCGACGCGGTCGATCGTGTTCGGGCCGGATATGACGCCGCTCGGCCGGGCGCAGCGCGAGTTCCCGCAGCTCTATCCGCAGCCCGGCTGGGTCGAGCATGATCCGGAGGCGCTCTGGTCCACGGCACTCGCCACGGCGCGCGAGGCGTTGCAGCGCGCGGGCCTCGACGCGGGCGCGCTGGCCGCAATCGGCATCGCCAACCAGCGGGAGACGACCCTCGTCTGGGATCGGCAGACCGGGACGCCGATCTACAACGCCATCGTTTGGCAGGACCGCCGCACCGCCGACGCCTGTGACGCGCTGGAACGCCGCGGCTGCGGCGCGCTGGTCGCCGCGCGCACCGGGTTGCGGCTCGACCCGTACTTTTCCGCGACCAAGATTGGCTGGATCCTCGACCACGTGACCGGCGCACGGGCGCGGGCCGAGGCGGGCGCGCTCGCCTTCGGCACGGTCGACAGCTTCCTGCTCTGGCGGCTGACCGGGGGCCGGGTGCACGCGACGGATGCGACCAACGCGTCGCGCACGCTGCTGTGCGACCTCGCGTCCGCCGCGTGGGACGACGAGATGCTGGGGCTGTTCGGCATCCCGCGCGCGATGCTGCCGGAAATCCGCGACAGCGCCGGGCCGTTCGGGGCCATCGAGGCGGGGCTGCTCGGAGCAGCGGTCGAGGTCCGCGGCATTGCCGGCGACCAGCAGGCGGCACTCGTCGGCCAGGCGTGCTTCGCCCCGGGCATGGTGAAAGCCACCTACGGCACCGGCGCTTTCGTATTGCTGAACGTGGGACCTAAGCCAATTCCGTCGACCCACCGCATGCTGGCCACGATTGCCTACCAGCGCCGCGGCCAGCGCAGCTACGCGCTGGAGGGGTCGATCTTCACCGCCGGCGCCGCGGTGCAGTGGCTGCGCGACGGGCTTGGCCTGGTGGACGACGCGGCCGAGACCGGGGCGCTCGCGGCGCGGGCCGACCCGGCGCAGCGCGTCTACGTCGTGCCGGCGTTCACCGGGCTTGGCGCGCCGCATTGGAACAGCCGCGCCCGCGCCACCATCAGCGGCATCTCGCGCGGCACTACCCGCAAGGAGCTGGCGCGCGCCGTGCTGGAAGCGGTCGGCTATCAGACGCGCGACCTGCTGCAGGCGATGCTCGACGACGCCGGGCGCCAGGGCGACATCGTGCTGCGGGTGGATGGCGGGATGACGGCGAGCGATTGGACGATGCAGTTCCTCGCCGACATGGTTGGGGTCGCGGTGGAGCGGCCCGCGTGCCTCGAGACCACGGCCTTAGGAGCGGCCTACCTTGCCGGCCTGGACGCCGGCGCCTACCCGGAGCCGGCGGCATTTCAGGCGCAGTGGGTGCGGGAGGCGTGTTTCGTCCCCGCGCTGGAGGCGGCGGAGCGGGAGGCGAAGTATGCTGGCTGGCGCGTTGCGGTAGCCCAGGCGGTTTACGTTCCGGATTGAGCCGAAGATTGCTTCGATTGACGCATTATGAACCATTACGCCATTAGCATTAGATGTAGATCACCGATAACTCAAATCGTAATCTAAGATCACAGTCGGTTCGATTCTCTGCTTTTGATACTTGGCAGAGTACCGAGAAGCTGCAACAGAGCGTGTCATGGCTGCGATCACGCAGTTTTGGAGAATGTATGGTTTTGACTCAAAGCAATATGGAAGACGGTATGTTGGGACTCACGGCCCAAATCGTGTCCGCGCACGTGTCCAACAATACGGTGGCGCCGTCCAGCTTGCCGGAGTTGATCCAGCAGGTTTTCCACGCCCTGACGACGGTCGGTGTCGAAGTACCGGAGCCGGAACAGCGCCAGCCTGCGGTGCCGGTCAAGAAGTCGGTATTTCCGGACTACATCGTTTGCTTGGAAGACGGCAAGAAACTCAAGATGCTTAAACGGCATCTACAGACATCGTACAACCTCACCCCGAACCAGTACCGAGAGCGCTGGGGTTTGACGCACGATTACCCGATGGTCGCGCCGAACTACGCCGAGCGCCGGTCGGCATTGGCCAAAAAGATCGGACTCGGACGCAAGCCGGATATCGCTCCGGACGACCCGGCGCCGGCGATTGAACCGGAGCCGCCAACGCCAGCGCCACCGGCACGGCGCAGTCGTCGTGCGGCGAGCTGACCCGGCCTTTCGTCACGCCGGGCGCTACGGCGCGGCGCTCACCTCGATCGGTGCCGCGGGCGCTGCGTCCGGGCTGGTTTCCACGGCTGGGGCAAACGCCCCAGTCCGTGCGTGCTGGGCGTCGAGCATCGTCTGCACGGCGGCGTAGGTGTTCGCGACCGTCAGCGGCCGGCCATCGCGCGCCAGCAATCCGGCGTTGCGCAACACCTTCCAATCGACCACGGCCGAACTTGGGTCCGACGGCCGCTGCGAGGCCGCGGTCAGAAACCGTATCGTGCCAGTCGGGCCGAGCACATGCAGCAAATACAGGTCGGCCGGGGTCACGCCGCGGCCAATGCGGTCCTGGATCGCGACGCGCTCCCGGCGCATGTTCTCCGCGGCCAGCTTCGCGGACAGCAACGGATTGCTGCGCAGCCGCAGGATCGCCGTCCGCATGTGCCGTCCCGACACCACGAGCGAGCCCGACTTGTCCTTGCGGATCGCACTCGCGTAGCGTGCTTGGTTGTACTGCGACCCGTAGTCCCGAATCATCTGCAGCCACGTCGCGTTGGTAAACTGCAGCAATCCCTTCGCCGAAGAACTGCGGTTCCGCGCCTTCGGATCGAACCGGCTCTCGCGCCAGGCGACTGCGGCAAGCAGGTCCGGATCGAGGCCCGACTCGCGGGCTGCGGATTGTATGGCGTTTTTCACCGCTGGAGGCACCTGCGGGTTGTCCCACGTCGTGTTCGCCAACGGCGCGTCGTCCTGGTGCGCCGCGGGCGGCTTGCGTGTCGCAGTCCGCGCTCGAACATGCCGTTCATGGTGTCGCGGCACACCCCGCAATGACTTCACCGTCACCGACTTGGGGCTGCCATGCGCCAAGTGCGCGGCATGATGGGATGCAGCCGTCGCCGCTTCGGGTGCCGTAACAAGCGCAGTGACCGCCGCCGCCGCCGACCAGCGGACGGTCGTGCGTCCGAGCCGGCGCAGCAGGCCAGCGACGCCGGACGCTTCCGGCGCGGTTCGCACCAGCCCGTCGCTGCTACATCGGCGCATCGTCGCCTCATCCACGGATTGCTCGACGGGCTTGGCCGGCACGTCGCTGGGCGCGTTAGAGGTTGGATCGGACATCTGTCACATGAACGCCAGGACGTCTGTGGCAGTTGCACAACGATCTGGCTCTGTATCCAGCGCCGGCCGCCGCAGCCTCGGTCAATCCTCTCCAGCGTCCCGGACCTGCCCAGAATCGCCGGTCCGGCGGCTTGGGCGGCGGCCGGTCGGCGGGGTCCAGTCGCGCCGCCGCCGCACGCTCCAAGCGTAGCGCGGGTCGCCGTCCACCAGTGCCGCGTGGTCGGCGAGCCGGTTCCGCTCCAGCCAGCTGATCGCCGCTTCCAGTTCCTGCAGGCTCATCTGCGCGCGGGGCTTGTCGCCGGTGCGACGCTTCAAGATCGCGTTATAGCGATGATATAGACCCTGTCCCCGCGGTGCCTGCAGAGCTCCCTCGTCCTCCACCGCCTGCTGCGCCACCAACTCGCCGACCCGCTGCCGCAGGCGGCGTTCGACGACCGACGGCGGAGCCAGCAGCTCCCCTTGTGCCTCCTCGTGCTCGGGGCGGTGCAGCGCGAAATCCGGACCCGGCCGCAGCAGGCCGTAGCGCAGCGCCAGCGCGTTGCTCTCGAGCGGCACGATCCCGCCATCCTCCCGCTCGGTCGCGGCGAGTTGGTCCAGCAGCCACAGCGGCAACTGGCGCGTGGCCTTGGGCTTGGCCCGCTTCGCCAGCATGCCCTGTTCAGTCTCGATGCTGTGGCGGAACCGGGCGAACAGCGGGTCGTCGGGGTGGAACACCAGGGCGCGCTGGTCGGCGTAGGCGCCGGCATGCGGGTCGACGCGGGTGGCGCGCGCCATCATCTGCTCCAGCCAGGCGCGGCTGCGGATGTGCGTCAGCGCCGCCACGACCGCAACCTCCGGCGCGTCCAGCCCCTCGTACGCCATCGCGACGGTGACCAGCACGCTCGGCTCGGCCATCAGGCGGAAGCGGGCGAGGATTTCATGCGCGTCGCGTTCGTCGGAGGTCGCAAGCTGTGCTGTCGCCTCCTGCGCTTTCGGCAGCCAGGCCCGCAGCACGTCCAAGTACCGTCGCGCGGTGGTTTGGTCGGGCGCCACGACCAGCAGCTTGCCCAGGCCGCGGGCGTCCGTCCCGGGCGCCAGGTCGCGCTCCTCCCGCCGCCGGGCGCGCAGGGCGCGTGTCGCGGTGAACGCCTCCCGCAGCAACTCGTCGGCGAACCCGGTGCGCAGGGCAGTGAACAAGGCCGGGCGGGTCGTCTCGACCGGCCAGTGCGAGAACAGCCGGTGCGGCCCGGCCGGGTTGCGGTCCTCGTCGAGCCAGCTTGCCTCGCCGTCCAACGCCCCGAACACGACCGGCAGCACCGCGCGCTCGGTCAGCGCCTGCGCCCGCGAGTAGCCCACCACGGCCCACCCCGGCGCGGCCAGGTCGATCTCGCGGGTTTTGGCGCGGCGGCCGGTGCGGTAGGGCAGCCACAGGATGCCGCGGCCATCGGCGCGCTGGAGCGTGCCGGATAGCAGCAACCGCAGCCGTGCGCTCTCCAGCAAGGGCAGCATGGCGCGGCTCCAGCCGGACGCGTCGTCCGCGGCCGGATCGGCGAGCGGGTCGGGCGCCATGTCGGGCAGGGCCGGGAGATGGTGCACCTCGTCGATCACGAGCAGGGTGCGGTGGCGGCGGAACTCGGCCAGGTGCAGGTCGGGCGCGGCGGCGACGCTTTGGTAGGTCGTGATGTACCCGTTCAGGCCGCGGCACGGGTCGGGCGCGTTGTCGGCCGCCCGCACGTCGATCGCGTGTCCGAGCGCCGACCGCCACACCGGGTCGGCGAACGCCTCCTCGGCCTGCAAGCGCAAGCTGTCGCGCGGCACGATCCAGCAGATGCGGTCGATCATCCCGGCCGAGAGCAGGGGCGCCGCGGCGATCACCGGCAGCAGCGACTTGCCGCCGCCGGGCGTCACGGCTGCGAGGATATCGGTGATATCGGCGGCCTCACCGGCGGCGATGGCCTGGACGATAGCGGCGACTTGCGCTTGGTGGGTTCTCAGCGGACGCGTGATCGGCGACAAGCGGCAGGGCTCCAACGACGTGCTGGCCGAGTCTGGAGTATTATAACGAAGTTGTGAACCGTTTAATTGCAATAGGGCGGCTTGGTTGCTTGGCGGAAACTCGACCGTTGGCCCCAATTGTGCCCGTCAGAACCGGCCTACTCGACTTGGAATGAGGCTGCGTCGTCATGATTACTGTCGATGACATCCGCCGGTTCGTTACGATGACGGCGTTTACGGCCTGGAAGCCTAGCGGTAGCCGGCGGCCTGCAGCTCGAACAGGTCCGCGTACCGCCCGCCTTGCGCCAGCAGCTCCGCGTGCGTCCCGCTCGCCTCCACGCGCCCGTCCGCGACGACCAGTATCTGGTCGGCCATGCGCACGCTGGAGAAACGGTGGGAGATCAGCACCGCCGTGCGCCCGGCGCTCAGCGCCTTGAAGCGCCGGAACACCTCGAATTCGGCCCGCGCGTCCAGCGCCGCCGTCGGTTCGTCCAGGATCAGCAGGGTCGCATCCCGCATGTAGGCGCGCGCGATGGCGACCTTCTGCCACTCGCCGCCCGACAGCTCGACGCCGCCGTGGAAGCGGCGGCCGACCATCTGGTCGTAGCCGTGCGGCAGGCGGCCGATCACCTCGTCCGCCCGGCCCCGCGCGGCGGCCCGCTCGATCTTGGCCCGGTCGGCCCGCATCCCGATCCGCCCCACGGCGATGTTGTCGGCCGCCGTCAGGTCGTAGCGGACGAAATCCTGGAAGATGACGCCAATGCCCGCGCGCACGGCGTCCAGGTCGTAGGCGCGCAAATCGTGGCCATCCAGCAGGATGCGGCCCTCGTCGGGATCGTACAGCCGGGTCAGCAACTTCACCAAGGTGGTCTTGCCCGCGCCGTTCTCGCCCACCAGCGCCAGCACCTGGCCAGCGGGCAAGGTGAAGCTCAGGTGGCGCACGGCCCAGCGGTCCGCCCCGGGGTAGCGGAAGCCGACATCCTCGAACACGATCCCGGTCTCGATCGCCGCGGGGAAGGCAAGCGGGTTCGCCGGGGAGGCGATCTCGGCCCGGACGGCCAGGAACGCGAACAGGTCCTGCAGGTACAACGCCTGGCTCGCCATGCTCGACAGGCCGCTCAGCACGCCCGCCAGCAGGCTTCGCAGCCGTAGGAACGACGCCGCCAGAAAGGCCAGGTCGCCGACCGAGAGGCTGCCCGCCGCGGTGCGCCAGACGAGATAGGCGTAGGCCGCGTAGTAGCCCACGGTGCCCAAGGTCGCGAGCGCCGCGCCCGATCCGGCCCGGCGCAGCGCGAACGCACGGTTTTCCTGCTGCATCATGACGGAGAGGTCGCGGTAGCGGTCGACCAGGAAGCCGTTCAGGCCGAACAGCTTCACCTCCTTGGCCGTGCCGGTGCTGGCGCCGGTCTGGCGGAGGTAGTCCAGTTCGCGCCGCTCCGCCGTGCGCTTGTGGTTCAGCGCGTAGGCCAGGGCATTGAAGCGCATCTCGCCCAGGAACGCCGGGACCAGGGCCGCCGCCAGCAGCGCGATCAGCCAGGGGGCGTAGGCGGCGATGCCGGCCGCGAAGCCCGCCAGGGTTATGACGTCCTGCGCCTGGCCGAACATCAGGCTGATCAGCCCGCTCCGGCCACTCGTCTGACGCCGGGCGCGGTCCAGCTTGTCCTGCGTCTCGCTGTCCTCGAAATCCCGCAGGTCGAGCGTCGCGGCGTGCTGCATCAGCCGGATGCTCGTCTCGTCGCTGAACCGGTCGGACAGCAGCAGGTCCAGCAGCGACACCAAGCGGCCGAGCGCGTCCGCCGCAATCGCCAACGCCAACTCGGTCCCGAGCAGCAAGCCCAGCTGCCGCAGCAACCCGCTGGCCAGCCAGGCTTGGAACGGTCCCGGCGCACCCGGCAGCCCCGCGAGCCGCACGACCTCGTCGATGATCAGCTTGCCCACGAACAGCGTTGCCACCGGCAGCACGGCGCGCACCAGCCGCAGCGCCAGCGTGGCCGCAGTCAGCCCGGGGCTGGTGCGCCAGATAAGGGCCATGAACGGCGGCAGCGTCCGCAATGCGCCGAACCGGTTGCGGACGAGTTGCGGCAGCATGCGGCCGATGCTCATGCTACTTCCACTTGGCGGTGCGTTCGCGTGCCCGCCGGGTCGGTGCGTGGAAATCGTCGGGCTTGGTCCGGACCCAGGCGGCGAAACGGGCCAGCTCCGCGTCCTCGCGCAAGGCGGCCGGCTCGGCCAGGCGGTGGGCGATCTCCGCCTCGGTGTAGCGGGCATGGATGGCGGAGTGGCAGATTTGATGCAGCCGGACCGTCCCGCCACGCGCGCCGCCCTTCAGCTTCGGCGTTAGGTGGTGCAGCGACGAGCGGGCTTGCGGCGGAATGGCCCGCCCGCACAGGATACAGCGTGCGGCGTCGGCAGGTTCGGGTTCGATGGTGTCGGGCTGGGATGCCGCCGCTGGGCGGCCGCCATGGTGCTTTGAGCTCACGCAACGGAGATAAGCCCGCCGCGACGGGATTGAAGCCGGGATGCAGGGTCGCGCTTGCCAGGTTGTCGGGCAAGCCCTTAGCGTCCCGCCATACTAGCAGCCAGCAAGGAGGTGCAAGATGACCAGCCATCCGGAGTACGAGGGGGAGCGGTTCGCCGCCGGGCTGGAGAACCGCCGCGCCGTGCTGGGCGCCGAGTACGTGGACAAATCCCTGGCGGGCGCCGACGACTTCATGCGCGCGTTCCAGAAGGTCACGACCGAGTGGTGCTGGGGCGACATTTGGGGCCGGCCGGGGCTGGACCGCAAGACGCGCTCGCTGCTGAACCTCGCCATGCTGACGGCGCTGAACCGCGCGCCGGAGCTGAAGCTGCACGTGCGCGGCGCGCTGAACAACGGCGTGACGCGGGACGAGATCAAGGAGGCGCTGCTGCACGCTACGGTGTACTGCGGGATTCCGGCGGGGCTGGACGCCTTCAAGGCGGCATCCGCCGTGTTCGCCGACCTCGATGCGGCCGAGTAGCATGGCCGAGGCGGTCGGCTTCGTCGGCGTCGGCAACATGGGTTGGCCGATGGCGAGCCGGTTGCACGGCGCCGGCTACACCCTGCTGGTAGCCGACCACCGCCGCGCCGTCGCGGACGACTTCGCGCGGCAGGTCGGCGGCACGGCGCCGGACACGCCGGCCCAACTCGCCGCCGGGTCGGACGTGATCGTGACGATGCTGCCGACCAGCGCCGCCGTGGGCAGCGCGCTCGACGGGTTGCTGGCCGCACTCCGGCCGGGCACGGTCGTCGTGGACATGACGTCCGGGGCGCCCGGCGCGACGCGGGCGCTCGCCGAGCGGGTCATGCAGGCGGGCGGCACGCTGATCGACGCGCCGGTGTCCGGGGGCGTCGCGCGCGCCAGGACCGGCGAGCTCGCCATCATGGTCGGCGGCGGCGACGCGACGGTGGAGCGCGTGCGGCCGCTGCTGCAGGCGATGGGAACGTCCATCCTGCGCACCGGCGGGGTCGGCTCGGCCCACGCGATGAAGGCGTTGAACAACCTGGTCAGCGCCGGCGGCTTCCTGATCGGAATCGAGGCGCTGCTGATCGGCCAGCGCTTCGGCCTCGACCCGGCGCTGATGGTGGACGTGCTGAACGCCTCCACCGGCATGAACAACTCAACGCAGAAGAAATTCCGGCAGTTCGTGCTGTCCCGCTCCTTCGACAGCGGCTTCGGCCTCGACCTCATGCTCAAGGATTTGGGCATCGCCCTGGAGGTCGCGCGGGAGACGAACACGCCCGCCCCGTTCAGCGCGCTGTGCCGGGAACTGTCCGCCGCGTGCGCCGCCCTGCTCGGGGCGGGGGCCGACCACACCGAACTGGCCAAGCTGTCGGAACGGCTGGCCGGCGTGGAACTGGGCCGGCCGCCCGGGGCATGACCATGATCACGCGACGCTTCGTCCTGGCGGGCACGCTGGCCGCCACGCGACCGGCTCGCGCGCAAGCGGCGCCGATCCGCATCGGCGTGCTGAACGACCCGAACGGCATCTACAGCGACAATGGCGGGATCGGCTGCGTCATCGCCACGCAGCTGGCGACGGAGGAGGTCGGCCACACCCTGCTCGGCCGCCCGATCGAAATCCTGCACGGCGACTGCGCCAACAAGCCGGACCTCGCCGTCAGCATCGCGCGCAAGTGGATCGACACGCAGGGCGTCGACGTGATCGTGGACGGCGCGTCCTCGGCCGTCGGGTTGGCGCTGCAGCAGGTCACGCGGGAGAAAGGGCGCATCTTCATCCCGATCGGACCGGCGACGTCGGACCTGACGGGCAAGGCCTGCTCGCCGTTCTGCTTCCATTTCGCCTACGACACTTACGCCCTCGCGAAGGGGACCGGGGACGCCATCACCAAGGCGGGCGGCAAGACCTGGTTCTTCGTCACCGCCGACTACGCGTTCGGCGACGCGCTGCAGCGGGATACCACGCGCTTCATCCAGGCGGCCGGCGGAACCGTGATCGGCGCTGTCCGCCACCCGATCGGCTCGTCCGACTTTTCGTCGTACCTCCTGCAAGCGCAAGCGTCGGGCGCGCAGGTGGTGGCGCTGGCCAACGCGGGCGCCGACGCGCAGAACGCGTTGAAGCAGGCTGCAGAATTCGGGATCGGCCATGACGGCAAGCAACGATTGGCCGCGCTGCTGATCTTCGTCACGGACGTGTTCTCGGTTGGCCTGGCAGTGGCGGGCGGGCTGAACCTCACGACCTCGTTCTACTGGGACCGCACCGACGCGACGCGCGCCTTCGCCAAGCGGTTCATGGCGTTCAAGCCGAAGCCGCCTTCCATGCTGCAGGCCGGCAGCTACAGCGGCGTCCGGCACTGGCTGGCCGCGGTGGCGGCGGCCAGCACGACGGATGCGGCGACGGTGGCGTCCGCCATGCGCAGCACGCCGGTCAACGACATGAACAACGAGGGCATCGGCATCCGCAGCGACGGCCGGGTCATGTGCGACATGTATTCGATGCAGGTGAAGACCCCGGCCGAGAGCAGGGGCCCGTTCGACGTGTACAAACTGACTTCCACCCTGCCGGGCGAGCAGGCGTTTCGACCCGTCGCCGAGGGCGGCTGCCCGCTCGTCACGTGATCGGCCGCGTCGGCCTATTCCCCTTGGCGCCAGTGCGTATCTGGCACAAACCAGTGGAATGAAGCCGATGGGGCTCGCACATGCCGTCGACGTCGCCATCGTGGGCGGCGGCAACGCGGCCCTGACCGCCGCCGTGACCGCGCGTGAGGCGGGCGCGTCGGTGCTCGTGCTCGAACACGCGCCCAAGGCCATGCGGGGCGGCAACAGCCGCCACACCCGCAACCTGCGGGCGATGCACGCCGCCCCCACCTCCGTGCTGACCGAAAGCTACCTCGAAGACGAGTACTGGGACGACCTGCTGCGCGTCACCGGCGGCGAGACCGACGAGGCCCTGGCGCGCCTCACGATCCGCGCCACGCAGGACGCCTTGCCGTTCATGGCGCGCTGCGGCGTCCGCTTCCAGCCGTCGCTGGCCGGCACGCTGAACCTGTCGCGCACCAACGCGTTCTTCCTCGGTGGCGGCAAGGCCCTGATGAACGCCTACTACGCCACCGCCGAACGGCTGGGCGTGGCCGTCCTGTACGACACCCAGGTCGAGCAGATCGACCTCGACGATGGTTTCGTCCGCAAGCTGACGGTCACCAGCAAGGGGTTTCCGCTGGAGGTCCGGGCCAAGGTGGTCATCGCCGCCTCGGGCGGGTTCCAGGCCAACATCGAGTGGCTGAAGGAGGCGTGGGGTCCGGCCGCCGAGAACTTCCTGGTCCGCGGCACCCCGTACGCGACCGGCCGTGTGCTGAAGAACCTGCTGGCCCAGGGCGTCGCCTCCGTGGGCGACCCGACGCAGTGCCACGCCGTCGCCATCGACGGCCGCTCGCCCAAGTTCGACGGCGGCATCGTCACCCGGCTGGACTGCGTGCCGTTCTCGATCGTGGTGAACAAGCACGCCCAGCGCTTCTACGACGAAGGCGAGGACATCTGGCCGAAGCGCTACGCGATCTGGGGCCGCCTGGTTGCCCAGCAGCCCGACCAAGTCGCCTACAGCATCCTCGACAGCCGGAGCGAGCGCCTGTTCATGCCGTCGGTGTTCCCGGCGATCAAGGCATCCACCATCGGCGAGCTGGCCGGCAAGCTCGGCCTGGACCCGGCGGCGCTCGAAGGCACGGTCGCCCGCTTCAACGCCGCGTGCCAGCCCGGGCGCTTCGACGCCGGCACGCTGGACGGCGTGCGGACCGCGGCGCTCGACCCCCCCAAAACCAACTGGGCGCGCCCGATCGCCGAGCCGCCCTTCATCGGCTACCCGTTGCGGCCCGGCATCACCTTCACCTATCTCGGCGTGCGGGTGAACGAGAAGGCGCAGGTCATCATGACGGATGGCAGGCCCGCCGCGAACCTGTTCGCGTCCGGCGAGATCATGGCGGGCAGCATCCTGGGGCGCGGCTACCTGGCCGGGTTCGGCATGGCGATCGGCACGGTGTTCGGCCGCATCGCGGGACGGGAGGCGGCGAGGCGTGCCAGCAATTGACCTGATCGCGCTCGCCGCCGGGGACGGCTTCCCGGAGGAGACGGCCGCGATGCACGAAGCCCGCCGGGCGATGGAGGTCTGCAACGCCTGCCGCTACTGCGAGGGTTTCTGCGCGGTGTTCCCCGCCATGGAGCTGCGGCGCGAGTTCACCTCGGGGGACCTGAACTACCTCGCCAACCTCTGCCATGCCTGCCAGGGCTGCTACTACGCCTGCCAGTACGCGCCGCCGCACGAGTTCGGCATCAACGTGCCGCGGGCGCTGGCCGAGGTACGCGGCGAGAGCTACGCGGCCTACGCGTGGCCCCGGCCGCTGGCGGCGCTGTACCGGCGCAACGGCCTGGTGATGTCGGCCGCGATGGCAATGAGCGTCGGCGGCGTGCTGCTGCTGGCGGCGCTGCTGCAGCGCCACGCCATCCTGTTCGGGCCGCAGCCCGTCGTGCCGGGCCAGGGCTTCTACAACGTGGTCCCGTACGCGGCCATGGTCGCGGTCGCGTCGGTGACGTTCCTGTTCTCGATCCTGGCGCTCGGCGTCGGCTTCGCACGGTTCTGGCGGGACACGGGCGGGCGGGCGACGGACTTGGCGCAGGGCCGGCCGCTGCTGCAGGCGCTGCGCGATGCGGCGACGCTGCGCTACCTCGGCGGCGGCGGGCACGGGTGCAACGACCGTGACGAAAGCTTCTCCACGCAGCGGCGCTGGTTCCACCATTTGATGGCGTACGGCTTCCTGCTCTGCTTCGCCTCGACCTCGATGGCCACGCTGTACCACCATCTGCTGTCCTGGCCGGCGCCGTACCCGTTCTGGAGCGTGCCGGTGGCGCTGGGCGTGGTGGGCGGCGTGGGGCTGGTCGCCGGCGCGGGCGGGTTGTTCTGGCTGAAACTGGCGGGCGACCGGGAGCCGCGGGCAGCTCGGCTGCTGGGCGCCGACGCCGGGCTGCTGCTCCTGCTGGCGATGATCGGCGTCACCGGGCTGCTGCTGCTGGCGGTTCGCGCCACGGGGGCGATGGGCGTTACGCTCGCGGTGCACCTGGGCTTCGTCTTGGCCCTGTTCGCGACCATGCCGTACAGCAAGTTCGTCCACGGCGTGTACCGCATGGGCGCCCTGATCCGCCACGCGATCGAACGGCCCGGCGCGAACGCCCCAAAGCCGGTCATCATCGCGCCAGCGGCCAAGACGCGCTGAGCATGGCGGGCCGCACCGGAGCAGCCGTGGCCACGATCACGCCCGAGGAGCGGCGGCGGAAGCTTGGCGCCATCGTGCGCGTCGCCAGCGGCAACTTCCTCGAACAGTACGATTTTTTCGTCTACGGCTACTACGCGGCCTACATCGCCCGCGTGTTCTTCCCCGTCGGCGACCCGGTCGCGTCCCTGATGCTGTCGCTGGCGACGTTCGGCGTCGGGTTCCTCATGCGCCCGCTCGGAGCGGTCGTCCTCGGCGCGTATATCGACCGCGCCGGACGCCGGGCGGGGCTGATCGTGACGCTCGGGCTGATGGCGGTCGGCACGATCAGCATCGCCACGACACCCGGCTACGCCAGCATCGGCATCGCGGCGCCGCTGATCGTCGTGGCGGGCCGCCTGCTGCAGGGCTTCTCCGCCGGCGCCGAACTCGGTGGCGTGTCGGTGTACCTGGCCGAGATCGCGACCCCGGGCAACCGCGGCTTCTACTGCGCGTGGCAGTCCGCCAGCCAGCAGGTCGCCGTGATGATCGCAGCCCTCGTCGGCGTGGCGCTGGCGGGCTCGCTCACGCCGGACCAGATGGCCGGCTTCGGCTGGCGCGTGCCGATGCTGATCGGGTGCGCCATCATCCCCCTCATCCTGTGGTTGCGCCGCTCGCTGGACGAGACGGAAGCGTTCCGCCGGATGCAGCACAAGCCCCCCTCGGCTAAGGATGTGGTCCGCCTGCTCGCCGCCAACTGGCGCGTCGTGCTGACCGGCATGGGCATGTCGGTGCTGACAACGACCATTTTCTACCTCATCACCGCCTACACGCCGACCTACGGGCGCGAGGCGCTGCACCTGGACGCGTTCGGCGTGCTGGTGGTGACGCTGTGCGTGGGCGCCTCGAACTTCGTATGGTTGCCGATCGGCGGCGCGATCTCCGACCGGATCGGCCGCTATCCGCTCCTGCTCGCCATTCCTGCGGCTACGATCGTCACGGCCTACCCATGCCTGCTGTGGCTGGTGGCGGCGCCGAGCTTCGGCAAGCTGCTCGCCGCGACCCTGCTGTTCTCCTCGTTCTTCGGCCTGTACAACGGCGCGATGATCCCCCTGTTGGCGGAGATGATGCCACCGCCGGTGCGCACGGCCGGGTTCTCGCTCGCGTTCAGCCTGGCCACCGCCCTGTTCGGCGGCTTCACCCCGCTCGTGTCCACGGCGTTGATCCAGGCGACCGGCAACCGCGCCGCTCCCGCGCTGTGGCTGTCCTTCGCCGCCGTTATCAGCCTCGGGAGCGTCGTCATGTCGCGCCGGAGCGCCCGGGGGATGCCGACGGCGGCGCTGGGCTGAGCTGGCTGCCGGGCTTCCGCCGACCCCGAGCGACTGCCGAGAGGGCTCACCGCAACCGCCATGCCCGTGCGCTAGACCGATGCGCCAGCGACGACTTTCGGCCTCTCGACCCGCGCATTGCGGCGCATTGCCTGCGGCGGTTGGCCGTAGGCTCGCAGAAACGCGTGCCGCATCCGCTCGCGATCGGCGAAGCCGGTCTCGTTGGCCACGGTGTCGATCGGATGCCGTCCCTGCTCCATCATCACCCGCGCCGCCTCGACACGCAGGTTCTCGACCGCCTTGGCCGGGGACTGGCCAGTTTCCGCGTGGAACGCCCGGCTGAACTGCCGCGGGCTCAAATGCGCGGCGTCGGCCAGCCGCTCGACCGAGAGCGGCGTGTGCAGGTGGCGTTTGGCGTACTCCAGCGCGCTCTGGATGCGGTCCGACTTGGCATCGAGTTCGAGCAGCGCCGAATGCTGCGACTGGCCCCCGGCGCGGCGATGATGGATGACCAACGCCTTGCTCACCCGGCAGGCAAGCTCCACGCCCAGATCCTTCTCGACCACGCTCAGCGCGAGGTCGATATCGGCGGACATGCCCGCCGACGTCCAGACCGGCCCATCCGTGATGAAGATGCGGTCCTCCTCCACCTTGACCGCGGGAAAGCGCCGCTGCAGCTCGCGGGCACGCGCCCAGTGCGTCGTCGCCCGGCGGCCGTCGAGGATGCCCGCCTCGGCCAGCACGAAGGCCCCCGTGCAAACGGACGCCACACGTCGCGATCTCGACGAAGCATTCCGTACGAAGGCGATCAAACCCGGTGTGGTCGCGACAAGGCCGGTACCGCCGCTGACGACCACGGTATCGAAATGGCTGTCGTCGAACGCGTCGGTGTGGACGCTGACGCCGAGCGAGCTGCGGACCGCGCTGCCCATCTCCGACAGCAGATGCACGTCGTAGAACGGGCCACCGGCCGAGAGGTTGGCGAACTCGAACACCGACAGCGCCCCGAAGCCCATGACTTGAAAGCCGGGAGCGACGATGAAACCGAGCTGCGGCCAGCGTGGCCGAGACGACGCGAGGCCAAGGCTTGCCGCCCTTCCGCTGGCCGGTCGTCCCGTCGTGACACCCGCCGGCTGGAAAACGTCGCACCGGCCGAACATCGCCCGGCCTCCGGCGCGCCTATCCGAGCGTGGCGTTGAACGCGCCGCCGTCGAGCAGCAGGTTCTGTCCGACGATGAACCCGGACGTGGCGGCGCACAGGAACACGCAGGCGTCGCCGAATTCCGCGGGATTCCCGACCCTGCCAGCCGGTGATTGCGCCGCCCGCGCCGCGATCTCGTCCTCCACGGAACGGCTGGCCTTCGCCGCGGCAGCCGCGCTGTTGGCCCGGAGCCGGTCTGTCAGGAAAGGGCCCGGCAACAGGTTGTTGATCGTGACATTGTTCCGGGCCACCTGGCGGGCGAGGCCGGCGACGAAGCCGGTGAGGCCGGCGCGCGCGCCGTTGCTCATGCCCAGGGTCGCGATCGGCGATTTCACCGACGCCGACGTGATGTTGACGATGCGCCCGAAGCGGCGCTCGCCCATGCCGTCCACCACGGCGCGGATCAGCGCGATGGGGGTCAGCATGTTGGCATCGAGGGCGCGCATCCAATCCTCGCGCGTCCAATCGCGGAAGTCTCCTGGAGGCGGGCCGCCGGCGTTGTTGACCAGGATGTCCGGCGCCGGGCAGGCGGCCAACGCCGCGTGCCGTCCCGCCTCCGTCGTGATATCGCCGACGACGGCCTGCACCGCCGCCCCGGTCGCGGCGCGGATCTCGGCGGCGGTCCGCTCCAGCGCCTCCGCCCCACGCGCCGTGATCGTGACCGCCACGCCCTCGCGCGCGAGGGCGTGGGCGCACGCTCGGCCCAGCCCCTTGCTGGCGGCGCACACCAGGGCAGTCTTACCGGACAGGCCTACATCCATTGCCGATCTCCTTGTTGCGAGCATGACGTCGTCGATCCGGTATATCAGCCCGGCGTCAGTGTTCCGCTAATGCCTCCACAGTCGACTTCGCCCTCGAACGACGCGGGTTTGACGCTTTCGTGCATGCCGCGATCATGGACAGCCGTCGAGCCCGGAGTTAGATGCGCTGGATGATGCTGTCCCGTGCTGTGCTCGCCTTCGTCGCCGCTACGATGTTTGCCAGCGCTGGCCAGGCCCACGCGATCCTCGTCGACAGCCAGCCGCCCCTCCATGGCACGCTGCCAGCCGGAACGGTCGCGATCCGGCTTCAGTTCAATTCCCGCATCGACCGCAGCCGCTCGATCCTCACCCTCGTTGCATCCAGCGGCTCGCCGCAGCGCCTCCCGATCGGCGCGGAGGCACCGCCGGACGTGATGGCGGCCCAGGCCACCCTGGGGCCGGGCGCCTATGTGCTGCGATGGCAGGTGCTCGCCGTCGATGGCCACATCACCCGCGGCGACGTGTCCTTCACGGCCGCTGCCCCCTGAATGGCGCTGCTCGTCGACCTGTTCGGCTACCTGAGCATCATCATCCACGGGCTGACCATCGTGGCGCAGTCGCTGGCGCTCGGCGGCATCCTGTTCCTCGTGCTGCTGGCGCGTCCGCTGGCCGATGACATCCCGGACGGGCGCGGGATTTCGCTCTCGACCGCGCGCATCGTCGGTTGGAGCGCCCTCGCGCTGATGGCGTGCGAGGCGACGACGGTGGCGTTGCAGGGCGCCGTCCTCGTGGACACCGTGGGCCTGCCCTGGTCGAACGTGCTGACGGCCAGCTTCGCGGTGGCGGGCCTGGTCAAATGCGCCGCAGCCGGGGCGTTGGCCAGTTGCCTGCTGCTGCGTGGCCGGACGCCAGCGCCGATCCTGCTCACGCTGGGTGGCATCGAACTGGCGGCGGCCACCCTGACGACGCACGCCGCCGCACGCATGGACGATCACGGCCTCCTGCTGGCGGTCGAGGCGCTGCACCAGCTCGGAGCGGCGATTTGGATCGGCGGCATCCCGTGCTTCGTGATGGCGCTGGGCCGGGTGCACGAGCCAGGCGCGTGGCGGCGCGTGGCGGCGCGGTTCTCCCGCATCTCGATGGCCGGAGTCGTGTGCATCCTGGTGTCCGGGTCGGTGATGAGCCTGTTCTATATCGGCTCGTGGGGCGCGCTGTACGGAACGGCCTACGGGGTGATGGTGATCGCCAAGCTCGCCATGTTCGCAGCCCTGCTCCTGCTCGGCCTCGGCAACTTCCTCGTCACCACGCGCCTGCGCCACGACCCGGCGGCGCCCGTGCTCCGGATGAAGCGTTTCGCCGAGGTGGAGATCGGCATCGGCATCTCGATCTTCTTCGCGGCCGCCTCGCTGACCTCGGTCCCGCCCGGCATCGACCTCAAGCAGGACCGGGTGACCTGGGCGGAGGTGCTGGAGCGCAACACCCCCGTCTGGCCCCGGATGGCCTCGCCCGGCTACGATGCGCTGGCGCTGCCGGGGCTGCAGGCCAAGCTGGATGCGGACGCGGCAGTCCAGGCGCGCAGCACGGCGCAGGCCGCGTCGATCCCCGGCTCGGGCGAGCTGCCGCCGCGCAACGCGGACGACATCGCCTGGTCGGAGTACAACCACCACTGGGCGGGCCTGTTCGTGCTGCTGGTCGGCGGCGTGGCGTTGCTCAACCAGGCGGGCGTACGGTGGGCCCGGCACTGGCCGCTGCTGCTGCTAGGCCTGGCGGCCTTCCTGCTGGTCCGCTCCGACCCGGAAGTTTGGCCGATGGGCTACGTGCCCTTCTTCGCCGCCTTCCGCGACGTCGAGGTGCTGCAGCACCGCATGTTCGTGCTGCTGATCGTGGTCTTCGCGGTGTTCGAATGGGGCGTGCGGGTCGGCCGCATCCGCTCGCGCCGGGCGGCCCTGGTGTTTCCGCTGCTGACTGCCGCGGGGGGCGCCTTGCTGCTGACCCACAGCCACGCCATCGCCAACGTCAAGGACCAGCTGCTGATCGAGCTGACCCACACCCCGCTCGCCCTGGCTGGCGTCGCCGCCGGATGGGCGCGCTGGCTGGAGCTGCGGCTCGAGGGACGGGAGGCGCGGGTCGCAGGCTGGGTCTGGCCGGTGTGCTTCCTGGTCTGCGGCGCCGTGCTGCTGATGTACCGGGAGGCGTGACACGGCGGTTTTGTTCACCGCCGACACGCATTTCGGCCATGGTGGGGCGCTGGGCCTGTACCGGCGCCCGTTCGGCAGCGTCGCCGAGATGGACGCCGCGATGATCGCGCGCTGGAACGGCCGGGTGGCCGAGGCCGACGAGGTTTGGCACCTGGGCGACTTCGCAGTGGGCCGGCGGACGGATGCGGCGGCACTGCTCGCCCGGCTCCGCGGACGCAAGCACCTGGTCACCGGCAACAACGACCCGGCCGAGGTCGCCGCCTCCCCTGGCTGGGCCAGCGTGCAGGCCTACGCCGAATTGACGGTCGACGGCGTGGGCTTGGTCCTGTGCCACTATGCGTTTCGCACGTGGCGGAACATGGCGCGCAACGCCCGCAACCTGCACGGCCACAGCCATGGGCGCCTGCCGCCCCTCCGTCACCAGCACGATGTCGGCGTGGATTCATGGGATTTCACGCCGGTCGCCTTGGCGGACATCCTCTCGCGAGAGCGGCGGGCCGGACGGCGGTAGCCGCTCGCCCGGCCTATGTCCACGACTGGGTTGCCGGAACCGAGAACAGCGCTCAGGCTTGCCCTTTCGGATGGGCGACCGTAAAGCTGTCCGGGTTGAATGCGTCCGCGTAGCTCAGCAGGATAGAGCACAGGATTCCTGGTTTTTCGGAATTGGGCGTCGCGACTGGAAACAACGCGGCGGAACCGCTCAAAGTCGGGGAACGCTACGGTGCGCTGGCACCTTGCCGATCCCGAGCCAAGCCCCGTCCGAAAGGTCGGGGAAGGTGTAGAGACTGGATGGGTGGCGCCTAACGGCCTCGGCCTACGGCGAAGGGACAGTCCAGACCACGAACGCCCGGTGGGCGGCGGCGAAAGCCGAAGTGGTACGAATCCTGGGGCCGTGGGTTCGAATCCCGCCGCGGACGCCATTCTCCCGTCGCCGGTGGAACTCCGGTTCCCGGCCGAGGGCGTGCCGCTCGCCATCGGCCGCAGCCCTCAATCCTCGGTGTGGCGGGTGAGCACGTCGCGCTTGCCGATGTGGTTGGCGGGCGAAACGATGCCCTCTTTTTCCATCTGCTCGATCAGCTTGGCCGCCCGGTTGTAGCCGATGGCAAGATGACGCTGGATGAAGCTGGTGCTGGCTTTGCCCTCGCGCGACACCAACGCGACCGCCTGATCGAACAAGCCCTTCTCACCCTCGCTCGCCCCGGCGATGCCGCTCAGCGCGGGCGCCTCGTCGTCGTCCCGCGCCTCGGTCACCTCCTCCAGGTAGTGCGGCTGGCCTTGCTCGCGCAGGAACGCCACCACGTCCTCCACCTCCCGGTCCGAGACGAATGGCCCGTGCACGCGGGAGATGCGGCCGCCGCCCTGCTGGTAGAGCATGTCGCCCTGACCCAGCAACTGCTCGGCCCCTTGCTCGCCCAGGATGGTGCGGCTGTCGAACTTGCTGATGACGGTGAAGCTGATCCGGGTCGGGAAGTTGGCCTTGATCGTGCCGGTGATCACATCCACGGACGGGCGCTGCGTCGCCATCACCACGTGGATGCCAGCCGCGCGCGCCATCTGCGCGAGCCGCTGCACCGCCGCCTCGATCTCCTTGCCGGCGACCATCATCAAGTCGGCCATCTCGTCGATGATGACGACCAGGAAGGGCAGCGACTCCAAGGTCAGCGGCTGCTCCTCGAAGGTCGGTTTCCCGGTTTCGGAGTCGAAGCCAGTTTGGACGCGCCGGGTCACGACCTCGCCCTTGGCGCGGGCGTCGGCCACGCGCTCGTTGTAGCCGCCGACGTTGCGAACACCCAACTGGCTCATGGCGCGGTAACGGCGCTCCATTTCCCGCACGGTCCATTTCAGCGCGGTGACCGCCTTTGCCGGCTCCGTCACCACGGGGGCCATCAAGTGCGGAATGCCGTCGTATACCGAAAGCTCGAGCATCTTGGGGTCGATTAGGATCATTCGGCACTGATCGGGCGACAGGCGATAGAGCAATGACAGGATCATGGCGTTGATCCCGACCGACTTGCCCGAGCCGGTCGTGCCCGCAACCAGCAGATGCGGCATCCGCGCGAGATCGGCGAGCACCGGCTCCCCGCCGATGTCCTTGCCGAGTGCCAAGGCAAGCCGCGCCGGGTGCTTGTCCCAGGCGTCGGCGCCCAGCAGCTCGGACAGGAACACCGTTTCCCGCTTGGCGTTCGGGATTTCGATCCCGATCACGTTCCGGCCGGGCACGGTGGCGATGCGGACGGCTGTCACCGACAGGCTGCGGGCGACGTCGTCGGCGAGCCCGATCACGCGAGCGCTGCGGATGCCCGGCGCCGGCTCCAGCTCATACAGCGTCACGACCGGGCCTGGCCGGATCTGCCGGATGGTGCCCTGCACGCCGTATTCGTCCAGCACCGATTCCAGCAACCGTGCATTGGCCTGGAGCGCGTCCTCGCTCGGCCCGCTTGCGGCGCGCGCGGGCGGGGACTTCAGCAACGACAGAGGGGGGATGCGCCAACCCCCGGCCGCTGTCTCGGCGAGGGGAAGGCTGTCTTGCCGGGGCGTCGCCGTTCGCACGCTGGCGGTGATCGTCGGCCTGACCTGGTTGAGCGGCGGAACCGATGCGGCAGGCGCCGCCGGAATGTGGGTTTCGGCCGCGGCTTGCAGCGGTTCGGGGGGGCGGGGAGCTTGGAACTCCGGCAACGGCTCCAGCGGCTTCGTTTGGCCCGGTTCCGGTTTCGGCCGGCGTAGCGCCGATCGCAGCGGCGCCCACACCCTCGGCAACCAGGCGAACATTCGACGGACCCGCGAAGCCGACCCACGAGCGGCAAGCCCGGCCGCCTGCCACTCCCCGATCGACAGCCCAAGGCCGACCCATGCCAGGCCCAGTCCCAGTACGGCGAGCGCGACCCAAGCCAGCCCGGCGCCGAGCGGGCCGAGAATGAATTGCCCTGCCCCAAGTGCGGCGTCTGCGGCGAGGCGGCCCGCCGTGCCGCCCAACCCGGCCGAAATCGGCCACGCCGGTCCGCCGACCGGCAGGGCGGCGAGCGTCGCGGCCAGCATCGGCAACGCGGCCAACGTCGCCAGCAGCCGAACCGCGATGCTGCCGAGGCCACGATGCGATGCGATGCGATAAGCCCAGGCGAGCGCCACGACGCCGGGTGCGACCCCCGCCAGGCCGAAGCCTTGCAGCAGCAGGTCGGCCATGATCGCGCCGGCCGGCCCGGCCAAGTTCGTGGCGTGCCGCGACGTCGCCGTGTTCAGGGAGGGGTCCTGGGGATTGTAGTAGGCCAGCGCCACGAGGATCGAGATGCCGCCCAAACCCAAAGCCAAGCCGCCCACCTCGGCGGTGCGTCGGCGCAGCAGCGTCCGGATGGCAGGGGAGGCGAGGCGGCGCGCTTGGGTGGCAGTAGCCATTCGGTCAGGATCCAGTCGATTCGTGCGAACCTCGCACCATACCGCGGAACCAGCTTCCTCAGAATAGAAAACGGCGGGTTCTCTAGGAGGCTAGCGTGGCGCGGGGATTGCGGGTGCACTGACGCCCATCCCGTCCGGGGTCGTGCGATGGCGCGCACGAACGTCACCGACCGGCGCGTCGGCGGCACGCAGTTGGCGACGGCCGCGACATCGCGGCCCATCCCCGCCGCCGCAACCGCCTACCTCCACGCCGCTGCCGCCATGCCGCTGATCAAGCGCCCGGGTCGTTTCGTCTGAGTTCCGAGCTATGTGGCAGGCCTCTGCCGCATGTGTCCTGGCGCCATCCACGGCCGTCGTCCACGGTGCGACACCAACTGAGAGTCGAATCAATGTATTCACTGATGGTTGCATGATAGCCCCGGGTCGTTACGTATAAGCAGTAGTTTGCTTTCGCGTCCTTGCCCGTGAGGTCATTTATTGGACATCTTCGTCGCTCCTATCCCATCAGGCGCATCTCTCACACTCGCCGAGACCGAGAGCCGTGCCGCCGCTGCGGCCGCTAAACTAGTCTGCTCTCAGGAGCCGATCCACATCCCAGGAACCATCCAGCCGCATGGCGCGCTCCTGGCGATCGAGCCTTCGCGTGACTGGGCCATAATCGCCGCCAGCCGCAACGCGGCGGACCTGTTGCTGGCCCTGCCGCCGATAGGCGGGATCGTCGGGCGCAGCACCGCCAGCGTCCTCGGGCCACAATTTGCCGAGGCCGTGCGGCGCCGCTTTCAGGATGGCAAACTCCGCGGAAAATCGCCGTGGCTGTCCATGTTCGGATCGATCGGTGGCGCACCCCTGTCCAACATGACCGTCCACAGCCATGCCGGCTTGGTCCTCATCGAGCTGGAACGGGCCGGTGCGCAGGACGAAGCGGACGCGCAGGCTGCCTTGCGCCAACTTCAGGAAACCATCGTCGACCTTCGGGAAACCGGGAACGAGCTCGAGGAGCTGGCCCGCGTCGCAGCCAGGGGCGTCAGGTGCCTGACCGGCTACGAACGAGTGCTGGTCTATCGGTTCGACGCCGACTGGAACGGGCAGGCAATCGCCGAAGACAAGGTCGCCGACTGGGACAACTCCCTGAACGGGCTGCGCTTTCCTGCGGCCGACATTCCGGCCCAGGCGCGTGCGCTATATGGACGCAGCCCGATGCGTTGGGTCGCCGACCGGGATGCGACGCCGATGCCGCTCGACATCGACCCGGCCTGGACGGACGAGCGCGGGCAGCCCCGGGCCATCGACCTGTCGTTCGCCCGCCTGCGCAGCCCATCCCCGGTGCACCTGCAAATCCACCGCAACCTCGGCATCAATGGGTTCATGTCGCTGTCCATCCTGCACCGGGAGCGGCTGTGGGGCCTGATGGTGTGCCGCCACCGCCAGCCACACTATCCGTCGTCCAGCCAGCGGTCGGCAGCCGCGGCGTTGACCGACGCGTTCGCGCTGCGCGTCGGCCCGGCCGAACGCACCAACACGGAGCAGGCCCGGCGGGACGACCTGGTGCGGCTGTCCACCCTGCTGGCCGGCATGGCGGAAGCCGACGTTGTCGCGGCAGCGCTCACGACGGGCGAGATCACCGTTGGCAGCCTGTTCGCGGCCACCGGCGCCGCCGTCCTGCACGACGGCGTCCTTTCGATGGTGGGAGATACGCCACCCGAGGCGGAGGTACGGGAGCTTGCGGTCTGGCTGGGCACGCAGGGCGGCGCGGGCAAGCTGTTCCAGACCAACAACCTCGCGACCGCCTATCCACCCTGGGAGCCGCACACCGCGGTCGCCAGTGGCTTGCTCGCCGTGTTCTTGTCCACCGACCAGTCCGACATGCTGCTCTGGTTCCGGGCGGAGGAGCCGCACCTCGTGAGCTGGGGCAGCGGCTCGCACATGAGGGCGCCGGAGGACGCCGCCTCCCTGCCTCGGCCCTCGTTCGAGCGCTGGGCCGAGACGCGGCACGGCTTCGCGAAGCCCTGGGCCGAGTGGGAGCTGGAGATGGCCGAGGCCCTCCGGCACGGCATCACGGAGGTTATGGTGCGCAGCCTGCGCCGGATCGCCGAACTGAACGACAAGCTGCGCCAGAGTCAGAAAATGGAGGCGGTCGGCCAGCTTACGGGCGGGATCGCGCACGATTTCAACAACTTGCTGGCGGGAATCCTGGGCAGCCTGGAACTGATGCAGGACCGCGTGGCCCAGGGACGGCTCGGCGACGTGGACCGCTATATCGGCGCCGCCATGACGTCCGCCAACCGGGCGGCCTCGCTGATCCACCGCTTGCTGGCCTTCTCGCGGCGGCAGACGCTCGATCCGAAGATCGTCGACGTCAACCGGCTCGCGACCTCGATGGAAGACCTGATCCGCCGCACCGTGGGTCCTGCGATCCATGTGGAGACGGTGATCTCGGGCGGCCTCTGGAAGACGCTTTGCGACGCGAACCAGCTTGAGAGTGCGCTGCTCAACCTCGCCATCAACGCGCGGGACGCCATGCCGGAGGGCGGGCGCCTGACCATCGAGGCGGCCAACGCCCGTCTGGACGACGCCTACGCCGGCCGCCACCATGAAGTGACGGCCGGGCAGTATGTCGCGGTGTCGGTCACCGACACCGGCACCGGCATGGCATCGGACGTGGTCGCGCACGTGTTCGAGCCGTTCTTCACGACCAAGCCGATCGGGCAAGGCACCGGCTTGGGATTGTCGATGGTCTATGGCTTCGCCAAACAGTCGAACGGCTACGCCAGCATTTACAGCGAAGTGGGCCGGGGGACGACTGTGCGCATCTACTTGCCGCGTCATCTCGGCGACGGCGCGGCGGAGGACAGCAACCCGGACCTCCCGCCAGCAGCCGCCGCCAAAGCCGGCGAGGCGGTGCTGGTGGTGGACGACGAGCCGGTGGTGCGCATGCTGGTCGGCGACGTGCTGCGGGACCTCGGCTATGACGTGATCGAGGCGGCCGACGGCACCGAGGGGCTGCGTGTCCTGAAGTCCAAGCAGCGTGTCGATCTTCTGGTCAGCGACGTCGGCCTGCCGGGCGGCCTGAACGGGCGGCAGCTTGCCGATGCGGCGCGGGTCCACCGGCCCGGGCTGAGGGTGTTGTTCATCACCGGGTACGCCGAGAATGCAGCACTTGGAAACGGCATGCTGAACCCGGGCATGCAAGTGCTCACGAAGCCATTCGCCTTGGACGTCCTGGCCTCCAAGATACGGGCGATGATGTGACGGCCGGAGTCCGGCAGAGCGGCGCCGAGGGAGCCTGAGTGCCCGGGCGAGAGGTGCCACGGCATCACCAGCAGCTCACCGACTTCGCCGGCACCTACAACTCGGGCGGCCAACTGACGGTCCTGAAGGGCCTCACTTGCCTTACCTGTTGCGGGCAAACCTTAGCTTCATGAATGTTGCTGTATTCCTCGATTGTGCCGACTGATGCAGAACTTGTGGCGTAAAACCATTATTTCTGTTACTGGCAATATATTCTGCGTTTATCAGGCAGGTGTCAGCATTCTATCGTGGGTCGCACACCTGAGAGGACCTTCTCGTGAAGTATCTGCAACATGCAGTTCTGGCGACGCTCGCCGGATACCTGCTTTCCGTCCATCCATCCAACGCTCAGCTGGCGCCGGGCGTTTGGCCGCGTTGCATCGCGGAGCGGGACGGTCAGCAACTCGGACTGGCTGGCTCGGTCTGCGAGTGCAGCTATGAACGCGGTGGCACGATGATCGGCAAGCCGCCCGGGTGGCGATGGGTTTGCGATATCATGCGATCGGATGGCAGCCAGCTCCAGGTCCCGGCGGATACGCTCACTGACCGGCAGCCGCTGCCTCCTGGGTTCACCTATGCTCCGCAGGGCGGGGCTACCATGCAGCCCGGACTGCAGGATCAGCCATTTGGGCCGCGTTACCAGGCCCAGCCGAGGGGACCCGCACCCGTGTTCGAAGGCCGGCCTAGATATTGAAAGCCACTTCTTTCGAGATGTTTGAGCAGGCGCCAGGTGCCGCGTTCTGATCTGGCGAGTGGCGGGAGCGGCATCGTGCGGCTCCGTCGCGCGCGAGCACCCCTGCCACGTGAGTGAGCAACGCGCTCGATAGCATCGAGAGGGGCCGCAGCGACGGGATGGCGACGTCGGCGAGGGTGACGCCCGGGTGGAGTTTCGCGATGGCACGCCTTCCTGGTCGGTGTGCGTCCATGGCCTGTCTCGGCTTGTTCGTGCAAAGCGGGAGCGCGGGTATGCTGAGGCGGCCGGACGAGAGGTGACAGCGCTGTCATTACCTGTTCCAGTGTTCTTGACGGGCGCTTGACAGCCTGGG